>ERZ890953.66-NODE-66-length-59830-cov-10.072706_pt1 | contig 59830 bp, 41 predicted proteins | sample MGYA00521264_ERZ890953 | MGnify/ENA primary metagenome ERZ890953 (study PRJEB32303, sample SAMEA104408629) | aquatic metagenome | biome: Brackish water; feature: Chemocline; material: water | place: Baltic Sea | collected 2014-10-26T21:54:00 | depth 200 m ...
GGGCTGAATCTGATAAGCATCTAACCCTGATTATTTCATTTTCACGCATATGATGAATAATTGTGAGATCATCTTTAATACTCTCAAATTCAGAAACAGGTAGGTTCATCGTCCATATTTTACCCTTTGCAATATCAGCCATTTCAATTGGTTTGCCAAGATAAACAACACCGCCTTTTTTCATAACAGCTACTCTGTTGCATGAGCTGGCAACATCTTCAATAATATGAGTTGAGAAAATGACAATACGATCTTTGCTTAATTCAACCAATAAGTTGCGGAATCTTATGCGTTCCCTGGGGTCTAAACCAGCTGTAGGTTCGTCAACAACAAGTATGCGAGGCAGATGCAATAGTATTTGTGCTATACCAATTCGCTGTTTCATTCCTCCCGAAAAGGATCCAATTTTTCCATTTCTGTTATCATACATATGGACAGCCTTCAATACATATTCTACCCGGCTTTCTCTGGTTTTTTTGTCGTATAACTTTTTTAGAACCCCAATATAGTTAAGAAAATCCCATGCCGTCATATTTTCATACATACCAAATTCCTGTGGTAGATAACCTATTAGTCCCTGAAGTTCTTCACGATTTTCTTTAAGATCAATGTCGTTAATGGTAATTTGTCCGTAGCTGGGCTCAAGTATTCCACAAATTATGCGCATAAGCGTTGACTTACCGGCACCATTTGGCCCCAATAATCCGAACATGCCGTTTTCAATATCGAATTTTACGCCGGTTACAGCTTTAAATGGTTTCTTTTTCTTACCAAGAACAGGAATAACCAATACAAACCGATAGAACATTTTTCGTATTCCTTTAAACCATCCCTTTACTCTGTTAACATCAACTTTGTTGTTGTGGAGATTGTCGGCGGTTACCTTAATCGCTGATGCTAAATACCATATAATTCCTACAGGAATAACAAGACCCGGCAGTGAATAGATACTGTAAAAACTGTACATGGCAATTCCCGGATATAACCAATAGAATGAACCAAAAATCACCCTGCTGAATAGCCGGACAATCTTATTTCTTTTGCTTGATGTGAGATGTGTTTTTAATGAAGAAAGCATTCCAATAACCAGTACATAAAACACCATCTGCAATATAAAATACCAAAAGCCACTTTCGATATGGAAATATATCAAGTAGTACGAAAAGGCAATAACCGGGAGCTGCCATATCAAACCTGCAAGTATACTTGATTTGGAAGATGTATCGTGAATACCAAGTCGTTTGCGGATATTTAACCCTGATTTCCACTCACGTGAAAAACGATTATCCCAATCGTAAATTTTAACGACATTTCGTATTTCTATTAGTATAGGTTTATCATCATCAATAAGCTTTTCAGAAGCTTTTCGGAGGCTTGTTTTTATAAAATATATTGCTGTTGGTACAGATATTATCAGAACAATGAAGTATATCAACATCCAAACTTTGCTGTCTACTTCAGTATAAATATAATAGGTTCCAACTACCCATAGTATAATTTGAATCGCTTTGATAAAAACAGGCTGCTCTTTTATCCAGCTTAACGCAGATTGTAAACCTGAATAAAAAGTAGGAATAAACACAAGTGTTAGCAACGTGCTTAAAGCCAAACCACCAATAACTGTTATTGCAAAAGGAACACCAATTTGTGTAACATACTCTGCTTTACCTAAGGCCAGAGGAATTAAAGCTATAATGGTGGTAATTGCTGTAATTAATATTGGTCGCACTCTGGCAAGGCCGGCTGTCATCAATGCCCGGGTTTCGCGATAACCACGCTTTTGAAGCACACGCGTATAATCGATCATAATAATTCCATTATTCACAACTATACCAAGCAAAATAAGGAATCCCGTAAATACGTTTGCATTCATTATGGAAGTGCCTGTAAGGATTAGCAAAATGAGCGAGCCAATTGCAGCAAGAGGAATTGAAAACATCATTACGACAGGCATGGTGAAGGACTCAAATACTGAAGCAAGGATCATATATATTAGCATCACTGCCATCAATAATAAAAAACCAAATTCACCAAGTTCATCGTCTTCATGTATTACCTCAATTACCATATCCGAGCTAAGACTTATAGTTGAAATCAGATCATCTACTTCTGCTCTGGCAGCAGTTAGAAGATCGTTTTCATCCTTTACCTCATCTAAAAATTCATAGGATATTTCTATTTGTTTTTCCTGATTTTTCCTTTTGATGGTTGATAACCCGGTTGTGAAATTAAAATCACTAATATTCTGGAGTTCAAATGTTGATCCGGTACTACCTCTTACATTTAGAGTTTTAAGGTCGTGGATATTTCGATCGGTAACGGTTTCATCCAATTCGGGCATTTTTATCTGAATATCGTATTCTTCGTTACCTTGTTTTAGCAATACTCCACTTGAAAAACTTGGCTGGAATGAGTTGAGTTCCGAAAGTACTGAAGTAACCGGAATGTCATATAACGACATTAATTGTTTATCGAAAAGTAATTGAACTTCGGGGCGCTTTTCGGGCACTTTGATATTGATTCTTTTTATTGATGAAATCTGATTTAAGTAATATTCAATATCTTGTGCTTTGTTTTGCATTTGAGCGAAATCCTGTCCCTTAATCAGGATTTTTTCCTGTTGGGTTCCTATTCCAAGTATTCGAGCCATGCCATCAACATCATCAAAACCACCGTTTCCAAATCTGTTACCCGTTGCCGATGGATCCCATGTAAATTCTGCTTGTTTAAAATCCTGAAGTGATTCGATAATATCATTTTTAATGTTGGGAATACTCATATTTCTTATATCCCGATATTCATCAGATAATGTTATTGTAAGCACAGCCTCCTCTTCGTATATTTGACTCAGCACATCTTTCTTTTCCTGAAGGCTGTCTAATTTCTTTTCAACTTCTGCAATAAGCAAATCGGTATTTTCCAAAGTTGTACCTCCGGGCATTGTCACATATAAGTTTAGGTCCTTAATTTCGGGTTCTTCAGTGGAAAACGTACTAATCCCAAGACTTATTAACAGGGTAATAAAAAACACACCCAAAGCTCCCATAATTACTTTGCCAGGATTTCGCATACTGGTTTTAAGGAACACCAGATATATTTGAATTAATCTGTTGTGGTGCGAAATTCGTTCGAAAATGATTTCATTTGAACTTTTTTTCCAGGTAAGGAAAACGTAGGTTATCATTGGAATAAACAACAAAGCAACAGCTAGGGAAACAAGTAATGTTGATATTATTGATACTCCGATATGTTTCCCAAGTAGTCCGATAAAAAAGTTTGATGAAAACAAAAAAGGAAGGAATACTGTAACAGTAGTTAATGTTGCTGCAATTATGGAACGCGACACCTCTTTGGTTCCCTGAACGACTGCTATGGCAGGGCTTATTTTTTTTGCAGCGAGTCGATAAATATTTTCGAGTACCACAACACTATTATCAAGTAACATTCCAATTGCCAGTGCCATTCCCAGGAGGGTTAGACTGTTAATTGTAATGTCGTAGGCATAGAAAAAGTTGAAGGCAGTATAAACAGAGATTGGTATTGCAAGGGCAACAGCAATAACGAGTTTTAAATTCCTGAGAAATACCCAAAGGATGAATATTGCCAGTATCCCGCCAATCATCGCAAGCTCGATAATAAGGTCGATATTCTTTTCCATTATTTCGGCAGAGTTGTTTTGAATAACAAGCTGAATATCCTTACGGCTAAATTCTTCGTTGAGAGAAGCAATAAGCTTTTCTGTTGTTTCGGCGAGTTCAATAATGTTGGCTTGCGAATCACGGGTTAGTTGAATGGTGACGGCCTCTTTTCCGTTTACACGGCTGTATGAGTCTTGCTCCTTTAAGCCAAAATTGATTGTGGCAATATCCTTAAGCTTAACATCTCCCGATTCGATAATGACCACCTCATACAGATCGTTAACATTTACAAATTCACATACAACATTTACCGAATGTAGCTGATTGTTTTCGGTTACCTTACCAACATATGTACGGGCAAGGCTATTTGAATTTATCGCTGATCGTACATCGGCAGGAGTGATGTTATAGCCCTTACAAACATCTTCTTTAAGTATTATATCAACAGATTTTTCCCTGCCGCCAAATATTTCGGCATTTGAGATACCATTTATATTTTTAAATTTATTTACAATTTCTTGTTCAACAACATGCCTTACTCTGTCAACACCTCCACCACCTCGTGCCTGGATTGTCATGAACATATTATTTAACTGCTCCAGATCGAACTTAAAAACCTGCACCATAAATTCTTCAGGCAGGGTTCCTCTTATTTCGTCAATTTTTTCAATGAGTTTTAAATAAGCAAGTTTTATGTTTGTTGACTTATCATACGATACTCTGATAGTACCCTGTTGCTGTCCTGCTGTGGATTCAATTTTATCAACCCCAGCCAAGGTTCCCACTGCTCCTTCAATCGGAATAATAGCTTGTTTTTCCATGTATTCAGGGTCAACCTCAAGTGCGCTTCCCACATTTACAAATAGAAATGGGATTTGAGCATTTGGATATAACTCAACGGAAAGCTGCTTATATGAAAACCACCCCAGCATAGTAAGTGCCGTGAACAGCATGGTTATCAGAACTTTTCTTTTAATGATAAAATTCATTTCTAGAGGGCGTTTGTTGATTGGTTATTTTTCATTTTGCCTTTTATATCCGATCTTTTTCCTTGTGGGGTTTTGTTGCTTTGCTATTAATTCATCTAAATAGCTAAAAACTAATTCTATATTTTTGTCATGATTTTTGAGTTTCTTTTTTATTTGCTCGATTTCGAGTTTCACATTTAGGTTTTCCATTAACATCTTGCGAATTTTTGTGAATATTCGCATTATTTCAATGTTTACTCTCATTGCCTGTTCACTGTTTAATACACTTGAGAGCATTGAAACCCCTTGTTCGGTAAATACAATAGGTATATATTTTGAATGAGCACCCCTCTTTAAGGTGCCAATTTGGCTCCTTAAAAAATCATACTCTTCTTTAGTCAACTCAAACATAAAATCTTCAGGAAAACGATCCAAATTTCTTCTTACCTGTCTTTTTAGTTGCTTGGTTTCAACACCGTAAAGTTCAGCCAAATCACTATCTAACATTACCTTTTGATCCCTGATAAGGTAGATCTTATTCATAATAACTTCTTCGGGTATTGCTAATTTATTTTCTACCATATCCTTTGCTATTTACCAAAAACAGACTCCTTTGCTGTTTCGAAAACATAATATACACATGGTATTACAACGAGTGTTAGTAATGTTGAGCTTACAAGTCCTGCAATTACTGCTATGGCCATTGGTGATCGTAGCGCTGCGCTTTCTCCCATCCCGATGGTAAGTGGTAATAATGCCAGAATTGTTGTAATACTGGTCATGATAATAGGTCGGATGCGGTTTTCGCCTGCGCTGATAATTGATTCACGTATAGATTTTCCTGCATCCCTGAATTTATTTATGGCATCAACAAGAATGATGGAATCGTTAACGGCAATACCTGCTAGCATTATAATTCCGATAAAGGCCATAATACTTAATGGTTTACCTAGAAAATAAAATGCCCATATAGCACCAACACCAGCCAAAGGAATGGTAAGCAGTATTGTGAATGGGTGGATCAGTGATTCAAACTGTGATGCCATAACCATGTAAACCAGTATAATCGAAAGCATTAAAGCAAAACCAAGATTTGACATTGCCTCCTTCCGTTTTTCCTCTTCGCCAATTATACTTATTTCATAATCCGGAGGATAGTGCGAATTGTTGATTTGTTCCTGTACTGTTTTTATTACCTTATCAAATGGAAGAGATCGGTCGATATCAGCTGTGATTTTTCCAATTCTGTTTTGGTTTCTTCTGATAAGCTGCTTTGGTGAAACAGATTCTACAATGTCAGCAACCTCGTATAATGGCACTTCACCATCAGCAGTTTTTATGGTTAATGAATTAAATTCATACTTGTTTACATCCGGCATTTTAATGGTGATGTCGTTCATTTCACCATTGCTTTCGTATTTACCTGCGCTTTTGCCCTGTAGTATATCAGTTAATTGTGAACTAATTTCATTGACACTGAGATTATTTATTCCGGCCTTATATCTGTCGATTACAATATCAATTTCAGGAGCACCTTCTTCGATGCTGGTTTTGGGATTTACCACCATTGGCAGATCGCCAAGTTTCGCTTTTATATCAGCCGTAATATCATTGATTTCCTGTAGTTCCCTACCCTTTACTTCGATAACCAGTGGTGCAGTTTCCGATCCCATTGTCGACATAAGAGCCGTTTCATCACGAATTATTGATATTTCGGCGTCTGATAAATTACTCAATAGATTGCTTGTTGCGCTTATTATATCTTCCGAACGGCTAAGGGAGTTTTCCGCTATTTTGATTTTTATTACTGCTGTATTCTCATTTTTGAAAACCGATACATTGGTAGAAGCATCGGCTTTACCAATGGTTGAATATATCGTTTCTATTTCGTCAGGAAATGCTTCCTCCATTAGATTTTCAATGGCTTCAACTGTTCGAGAAGTTGTATTTATTTCGGTTCCTTCTTTCAGTTTTATGTCGATGCTAAACTCACCCGTGCTTCCTTTTGGCAAATATTCACTTCCCACATATGGTAGTATTAGTACGGTTAATGTTACTAAACCTGCGGCCAATATGATAACGATATATCGATATTTAAGTATGCTAGATAATACTTTTCCATACCACCCGAGGCGCACTGATTTTACCAATCTTTTTTTCGATTTTTCGGAGTATGCAAAATTGAATAACATCGGGATTACCAATATTGCCACAAAAAGTGACGCAAGCAACGAAAATGCTACTGTCCAGGCCTGATCTTTAAATAATTCACCTGAAGCGCCATGGAGGTAAACAATGGGTAGAAAAACCACAATTGTAGTTAGTGTTGATGCAACTATAGCACCTCCCACTTCCGCTGTTCCGTTTATTGCAGCTTCTTTAACGCCCATACCCTGCTCCATGTTTCGGAAAATATTTTCCACAACCACAATGGCGTTGTCAACCAGCATTCCGGCCCCAAGCGCTAATCCTCCCAGAGTCATTATATTAAGGGTGAGCCCATTAAAATACATCAGGTTAAATGTCGCAATAACAGAAACCGGAATAACAAAACTAATTATAGCAGTTACCTTAATTCTTCTCAAGAAAATATAAAGAATGAAAACGGCCATAAGAGCTCCCAATAATGCCGTTTCCTCAACCTCATTTATTGCAGCATTTATAAAATGTCCCTGATTTTGTATTACTTCGAAATTATAACTTGGTAATGCCTTTTTTATGTTTTCCAGTGATTCAAGTAGGTCGTCAGCAGCAAGTACTGTATTATAACCTGTTTCTTTATATATCGACAAACCCAAACATCGCTGACCATTAATCCTCACTATGTTATCGGGCTTTTTGTTTGTAAAACTTACTACAGCAATGTCCCTAAGTAGGATGGCCGTTTTTTCATTGTTGCCTGCATCGGTTGGAGATAGGTTATTTTGGTTTGGCTGGGTATATGCAACAACAATATCGTTTAATTCTTCAATGCTTTTAAGTGTTGAGACACCTTTAATGATGTATTTTTTCCCCATCTCAACAATTGTGCCTCCGCTCACATTGCGGTTCATGTTTTGAATTTGCTGAACTACCTGTCCGGCAGTTAGTCCATAGGCATCCAACAGGTATTTGTTTGTTTCAATAAGAACTTCTTTTTCTTCAGCTCCAGTTATAACAACGTCGGCTATTCCATCTAAACGAATTAACTCATTTCGAATATAATTTTCTCCAACCTGTCTTAACTCATCCATATCGGTAATCTCAGGGTTTACCATCCCGATGATCATTATTGGAGTTGCATTTGGGTTGTGCTGACTGATTGTAAAATCATCAATATCTGAACTTTGGCTATAGGCAGTTAGTGCCTTTTGTAAGTCCAGAAAAGCTTCGTCCATATCATGACCCCACTCATACTCAACTGTAACCTGAGCGGTGCCCACCATACAAATGGAGCTTACTTGTTTTACACCTTTTTGCCTGATACTTTGAGCCTCTATGTCTTCAATATATTGTTTTTCAATTTCTTCGGGAGGTTTTTCTCCGGCCGATATTTCGATAAATATTCGCGGTGCATTTAAATCGGGAAGCAGATCAACTCCAAGCCTGTTGAACGAAATATATCCAAGCAGGATAATTGCAATCACCATCATGGAAACCGTTACCGGATAATTAACCGAAAATTGAGTTAGTTTTTTCATGTGTTATTCGTCATTGGTAATTTATTACTGATGTTTTGTGAGTTTGTCATTCTGAGCAAAGCGAAGAATCTAATTTGAAATTTTCATGGATGAGATTCTTCACTGCGTTCAGAATGACAAAAAAGAGAGATTTATTTCACAACTTTCACTTTCGATTGATTTCTTAAGGTTTCAAATCCTTTAATTACAAGTTTTTCTTTTATATCAAGACCTGATATCACTTCTACAAATTCCGGGTTCTCCAGTCCAAATGTTAATATTCGCTCCTGAGCCTGACCTTTATCAATGACAAAAACCGTATTTCCCCGCTGTTTTGATAGAATGATATTTTTTGGGATTACAATTGTGCTGTCCTTTGAGGCAACAATAATTTCACCTTTTGCAAACATTCCGGGACGTAGTAATAATTCATCGTTTTTAATGGTTACAACTGCTTTAAATGAACGCGACTGTGGATCTATTGCCGGTGATAATTGTGATATTACTCCCGTTAAGGTATCATCAGGAATGGTATAATTCATAATCCTGACTTTCTGACCAACATCAATTACCTCGATATTTTTTACAGCAAGGTTTAAATCCATTATTAAATTACTGTAATCCATTAAAGTGATGAGATCCAATCCTGCATCAATTTTATTCCCGGTTGTAGTATATGTCAACGAAACTATGGTCCCGTTAAATGGAGCAATTACATTCATCTTCCGTAATCTGATAAGGGCATCCTCATAAGAATATTTGGAATTAATATATTCTATCTCGGAATTTTTAAGCTCACTTAATGTTACTCCACCTTTAGCATAAAGTGATTTTTGTTTATCGAAAACTTGCTTTGATATTTCAAGCTGGAGCTCCAGAGAGGTGATTTTTATGTTGTTTTCATATTCCTCATCTTCAAGCTGAATGATCTTGGCTCCGGCTTTAACAAAATCACCTAAAGCGTAAGGTTTACCTGTTGCCGGGTTTTTCATTAGCTTGTATCTTCCGCTAATTTCCGATTTTAGGGTAACCTCTTTTACAGGAATTACTGTACCTGTAGTTGAGATGTATTCTTCCAGTGAGCCCGGAGATATATCCATAACCGAAACGGGTACTGAAATATCTTTGTTTAAATCTCTTCCTTCATCATCGCATGATGCCATGATAACTGTTACTAGTAATATAATTGCTATTCGTTTCATAGTAGAATACATTAATTTTCAGGAGTTAAGTTTTCTTGTAATTCTTTAGGGATAAATGAGGTATTATTCTCAAAATCCCAAAGCGATTGCACTTTCATATTTATAATTTCGAGCCTGTAGTTAATTAAAGCATTAACAAGGGCCGTCTTTTTTTCTGATAATTGGTTTTGAAACCTCTGAAGGTCAATACTTGTAAGATCTCCGTTTTGATAACGTTCAAGGTTTATGTCGTAAGTAAGTTGTGCGTTTTTTTCATTTTGTTTAGCAATATCGATTTGGTTTACAAGATTTTGAAGACTGCGATATGTTTGACGTATACTAATAACGATATTGTTTTTCTGATCCTGAAGATCTATTTCCTTAGACTGAATATTTATTTCAGCAGCTTTCATCCTTGCTTTTCTTTCACCCCAATCCCATAGAGGTATTGAGAAAGTGAGGCCAATAGCAGGACTATTAGTAGTGTTTTGATATATGTTTGTGACATCTTCATTAAAACCATTAATGCCCACCGACAAACTTACATCTCCTCTGAATTCATTTTGTGCGGATGTTTCTGTAAGATCAAATTCTGCCATCTTAAGATCAATATTTCTTTGGGTTAGTTCAAGTCGTTGACTTAAGCCATTTTCAATTGCTTTTTCCATATTTACATACACTAATTTGAAATCTATATCGGTTTTTACAGCAATAGTGTCATATAACGACATTCCAATAAGGAGTTTAAATTGATCGCGTGTGTTGTCAAGATCAACCTTACTATTATCAAGATTAGACACACTTGTTGCATAGTTAAGCTCACCTTGAAGAAGTTCCTCCTTGGCTGATAGTCCGGCTTCAACCTTACTTTTTATAATTTCTAAACTTACCTTCTGGTTGTCAAACTCTTCCTGAGCAATTTGAACGGCTGTTTCTTTTTGATATACTGCATAGAATGCCTGATTAACTTGATACTCCATATTTAACATCTCAATCGCATAGGCCATTGTTGCCGTTTCTAGATTAAGTTTAATCTTCTCCAAATTGAGTTTTAAACGATTATATGTAAAAATGGGTTGGTCATATTGTAGAAAAAGATAGTTGTTAAAACCTTTATCAGGAGGTGTTTGAACTCCGTCTCTTATTGAGTAGTTATCCTGGTATTTGAACTCATTACGCAACGTTAATAAACCATCTGTAAATTTTACCGGTTGAGAAACAATTAGATTTGCCTTTGGCTCAAATACCTGATCTTCATACCATTTTGCATTATATTTATCGTATGTCAATGAATGTGAAAAATCCAAAGGAGCAACATCCAATAAAAAATTAGTTTTTAAATTGGCTAATTGTGCATTCAAATATTCCTTATTCATCTCCATATTCAATTTCGACTTTTGAATAGCAGGGCTATTTTTTATAGCAATGTTCATCGATTCGTCGAGGGTTAATACCTGTTGCGAAAACAAATATCCCCCGCAGATCAGCAAACATGTTAATAATAATGATTTCACGATTTTCATCTCTTCTTATTTATAATTTAATTTTCTACCCATTTAATTGCATCAGCAAAAACCATTGATCCAACTGATTTATTACTTAATTCAACCTTTCCTGTTTCGGGAGTTATAAAATATGTGCCAAGATAATTCCATCCATTTTCCATATCACCATCTGTAAGGTTGATATTTTCTACTCCTCCTTCATGATAAACACTGAAATTATAGTCAGCCTTTTTATTATCTCTATTCCTGCGAGTATTAATATTTATTTTTTCAACATGACAATAAACATCATAATATGCATTGTGATCGATTGGTGCATTCCATGTTGCAGTTCTTTCGTCGTGACCACTTCGTGTGTAAACAGCCGACCGCACATATTTACCGTAAAAACCCGATCGTAATACTTTGCGCCAGTCGGCAGGAGGGTTCCAGAATCTAATACCTGAATATTCGTAACCCGGATCTTTGTTGGCATCTACAAGGCTTTTCAAATAACTTACTTTACTATCGTGATAATAGCTGAATAAACTATCCTCATTGTCAACAATTAATTCGCCATCAACCAAAACATTGTCAAACACTTCACAATCCTGTATACCATCAAAAACATCAGCTTTCCTGGTCTCACTAAATCCTCCAAAATCGTAGATTAGGTTGTTTGGCATATTGAGAGAGATATGTGTGAATAAATTCATCCTCACCGGTTCGGTGGCAAAAACAAATCCAATTTCCTTGGCTGTGCCTGCGGGCAGATATATTTTCTTTGAAAAATCTGGCGGATCATCACTATTGTTTTGCTGACTATTAGGGTCGAATAAATCAATATTGATGGTTACTATTCCATCGGCCTTTTCGGGATTAGTAATCTTAAACTTGATTTGATATTTTGTGTATTCGTCAACTCTAACCTTATATGTTTCCAAATCTTTTAATAAGAAACCCGGTAGCTCCTGACCATAGTACCAATTATTAACCTCATCAATTACAGATTCACCAAATTTGCTTTGCATGGCTGAATCGAAGATTTCAAGGGTGAAATTTTCATGTTTGTGGTTAGCGATAAATTCGTCAAGAAACGAATTAAAATCTACATCACCATAACGAGCCCTGAAAACAGAAAACAAATAATCGCCTTTTGCAATTATCAAATCATAAAGCGTAACTACGTCATCATCATTTTCATCGGTATTGGTTAGCTTTGAATAGTTTGCTAACGATGATTCTTTTAATTCAAGATTTATACGTTCGCTTTTGCTGAGATCGGTAAAAAACCAGCGATATGATGAAATAGGATTTGAATACCTGTCTTTTAAATATGCTTGTAGTGATAAATTAAGGGCAGGCCATTTTTTGGAATCAAGAGAAGTAACAAATGTATAGTAGTTTGGAAACAGAGAAAGAGTATTACGGTCCATTTTATCCCTAAACATATACCTTTCAGTATGATTTGCCATAAAGTTGCCCCGGGTAAATCGCTTGAAAATACGGGATTGTAATTCGGTAGGACTTACCTCCTCTTTATTCCTGTTCATGTTCCTTTCGGTTCTCTTTTTCCTCTTTTTAAAATCAGTTTCTTCAAGCACAACGCCTTTTTCTGTGTAAAAGGTGAGTTCGGGCTGTACAGCATCGCTTGTTAACGACCAAATATGTTTACTTAAGTCAAATTGAATGGGAACCTCTGCCAGAGAAAAACGTTTAAATGGATATTGAAATCCAATTTGAGTTTCATATTCGTTTTTTAGTTCACGAATAACGCCCGGAAGACTGTCTGTTATATCTGTAAAATACTCCAAATAATAATCATTACCCTGTAATGTATATATGCTATAATCAATGGAATCAACATTAATACTGTAGTTTATATAATTACCTATCAGCAAGCTAATTTGTGGTAGTGGAACATCGGTATTAAACTCAAAAACACCAGCATCAGGATTACTCATTGTTCCCTGTGATATTGCCTGTAGATCAGGATGGGTGGTTACATTAAGTGAGTAATTTGTAAAATCGGGTGAATAACTTGCCGGGCTTATGGATGAAAACCCAACACCTGAAATGGGATACCAAAGAGCATCGCGAGTTAGCAGAACAAATTTATCGTTGAGGTATGAGTAACGCTTTTTAATTCTGAAAATCTCAAATGAAAAATTGTCCTTATATTCTTCTAGATTCTGATCCAAAAAGCAGGTGTTCTCGTTAATTGTACCCTGATACTTTAAAGTTAGACATGTGGTTTTTGATGGTAACAAGCCTCCCGGGATAATTATTTTTATTATTTGCTTCTCCCGTATTATTGAAACAATGCTGTTGTTAATTTTTGATTCAACAATATCCAACGATGGATTAAGACTTAGTATAACAGTGTCAAGAATTTCCAAATTATTATTTGATATTACTAAAGTGGCTTCTGCTTCAATTATATCATTCTTGTGTGTCAAATCAATGTTACAGGAATCTACAGTTGCTCTTGGATAATTTAAATACTGGTTATTTAAACTAATTAGCTCTTTTTTGAAACTGATAATATCTTTTTTATTATTCACATACAAGTAGGCTGTATAGACCCCGGCAACCAAAAAGATTGTGGAAAGCAAAATTGGCAAATACTTGAATCTTCGGGATTGTGGTAATCTATCGAGACGAGTTATTGTAAAAAAGATTAAAGCAAGTCCGATAAATAAATATATACCTCTGTGAATTAGTATTTCATTAAAATCTCCAAAACCACCAATGGTAGAATTCATCATCGGTACCTGATATGCGATAAAGTCAAATACCTGATAGAATTTCTTGTCAAGATAAAAGATGGATACTGCTATATACCCCAAGAGTAGAATAAATGTAATTGCCTGATTTTTGGTCATTATCATTATGAAAAATGATAAACCGAGTATATAAATCAGCGTTGGTAAACTTATAAGTAATGGGTAGTAAAAATACTCAAGTACTCCCTGTGTTGCATCACCACTTAAGAATGAAAAACCTATTCCCATTACAAGAATGATAATGTTTAGAATGAAAAACACAGATAGTATTCCAAACGCTTTACCTAGAATATATTCTGCATTGGTCATCGACCTGGCATAAATAACCTCCACAGTATCATTTTTTTTGTCCTGTTTTAAAAATTCCGAGGCAAGAAAAACGGCAACTATCGCCTGTCCTAAGTTTAGAATTAGCAGGTTGGTATAAGGCAGCGATGCAGGTAAGGCGCGATATATAAATGGGGCACCGCTATTGGTAATATTTGCGGCAATATTGAAAATACCGATAAAGAGTACTGATAGTCCGGCAAAAATTCTAAAAAACCAACTACGCAACAATGTACGCATCTCGTAAAGACCAATTGTTAGTATTTTATGAATAGAGATCATTTATTAAATATTATTAGTCATTTGATTATTTAATAGCCACAGATTCATTCTCAATCTAGTTTTTGTTACTCATATACTCCATAAAATAAACATATGCATGCTCAAGAGTTGGTTCAATTTGTATTGCATTTGAGTTGCTAATACTGTCGGCTACAAACTGCACATCCCAGCCATCGTCAGTAGGTATTGTAGATATAACGGGATATGTATTTTTTAATATATCGTAATCAGTTCCTGATGTGTTGATTTGCCAAACATGGCCTCTCGATTTTTCAATAAGCTCTTCGGGTGAACCACTAAAACTTAAAAAACCATCATCGAGCAATGTCATACTTTGACAAATACTCGAAATATCACCAACAATATGTGTGGATAATATTATAATTGCATCATGACGACTAATATCAGAAAGGATGTTTCGGAATCTAATTCGTTCTTCGGGATCCAGGCCTGTTGTTGGCTCATCAACCACGAGTAGTTTTGGATCGCCAATTAGTGCCTGGGCAATGCCCAGCCGGCGTTTCATTCCGCCTGATAGCTTGTCGGCATTACGTTCACGAGCGTCGAAAAGGCCTACTTTTTCGAGCCACATATCAACTTTTTGTAATCTCTCTTTTTTGTTTTTTATTCCGGAAAGCCGTGCAGCATAATCTAAAAACTCCCATGTTTTAAGTTTTGTAAAAAACCTAAAATCCTGAGGTAGGTATCCCAGGATATCTCTAATTTCCTTTCGGTTTTTACTGATGTCTAACCCATCAATTAGCACATTGCCATTTGTAGGTTTCATGAGAGTAACCAGTATTCGCATTAATGTTGATTTCCCTGCTCCATTTGGCCCCAACAAACCGAACATGCCACTTTCAATTTCCAAATTAACATCGCTTAAGGCTTGTTTTCCATTATCATATACTTTGTTTAGGTTTTGTATAGATATTTTCATCCGGTTGCGTTTATGAGAATTTGGTTATTTGTGGTCACAATATAAAACTTCTTTTTGATATACTTTGTTGTGCATTACTTGATAATTTTCAACAATACTTTCATCTTAATTTTTATTTGACATAAATTTTTGAAATAGGTTACTTTGTGCTATAATTAATAATTTATTATGAGCCAATAATTAGACAAGAAATTTTTGATTATATTCCTCAATTAAAAAAGTATTTATTTCGAATTATATATCGTCAATATATTCTTCTTCGTCAAAGTTAAACTCTACAGCAATTGCTTTTTCGTAATTTAGTTTATCCGATAATGCTTCTGTATCGAATGGAATATCATCTATGTAAGTTTCTTCTTCCATTTCAAACACAGCTTCAAATGCATCGGCAATTATTTCGTTTGCTACTATTATTTCCGAATTATTGTAAATATCATTATTGGTTAAGCTTCCTGTATAAAATAGTATGGTAGCGTTTAAATGAAGTGATATTAGAACTACTAGTGAAACAATCATTGTGATATTTATGAATCTTGATTTCATCGTCTTAGATTTTGTTGTTATTATTTATTGGCAAAAATATGGAGCAAAGTAATCCCCGTAAACCATTATTAGGTGAATGGCGTGATTTTTTCGGTGAGTGGAGGGGTGGGAAGTTGTAAAAGGGTTGTCGGGTTATCAAGTTGTCGGGTTATTTGGGTAAAACAACAACGATAACCATGACAACAACGACAACCATGCCAACCCCCTCTAATCCATTTATTCATTACTTTTGTTTTAAAATTGATGAGAATGTCGAAAAAGCGGTTGAAGAATATTAACTATTTCGAGGATTACCAGATGCTAGCCATTGTAAGCCACTTAACGGATTATACTCTTTGTTATCATATAAATAGTGATTTAAAGTTCGATTTTATCAAGTATGAAGATTTGATTTTTGCAACAACTACAGATACAGAAAATAGCTTTTCATGGTATTATTATTATGACATGATAAGCAGAACAACATACTATTTAATAGGAAATAAAGATGCGAGTCGACTTTTAATTCCATCACAAAAAATAGTTGATTATTTTTTATTAATTAAGAGCCCTATCAGTATCGATAGTGTAAAAGTTTATGCAAATGGTTTGAGAAAGATACCTAATATTACTGCTGTTTTTGATTTGAATATGGGGATTACAAAAGATATGGATTTGCTCCTTGAGTCGATTGAACTTCATGAATTAGAAGTTATCAAGAAGCGCAAGGGATAATAGAAGTATCAAATAATATTTCTTTTAAAGAAACAAAAAACACCATATTTCGTTTAAAGGGTAGATGAAGTTAATTAAGAACATAAAGCAATATATAGAACATTATGATGAATCGGAACTATTTTCGATGCTTAAAGTGGCGGGAAAAAAAATAGGTTCACAAGTGGTGCTATATGTACTAATAATGGTGACTCTTATTAGCGACTCGAGAATTCCCATGAAAGTTAGAATAGTTTTTATGGCTGCTATTGGATATTTAATACTACCCACCGATTTAGTTGCAGATATACTACCGATTATTGGCTTTACAGATGATATTGCATTTTTAACTTATGTAGTAAGTAACGCAAGCGAGTATATTACTCCGGAAGTTAAGGATAGGGCTAAAGTGAAAATGGGCAAGTGGATCGATAATGAAGCTGAAGATGCCGAGTTAGTTGAGAAGTAGTACCGCTATTCTGATTTTCCTCGCTCTTCCTGATTGTAAATTCGGAAGAGCATATTTAGGAAGATCTTAGGGCTCAAATATAGTTTTTGTCATACTGAGCACAGCGAAGTATCTCTATTGACTATGATATCCTTTTCTATGCTTAAGACAATCAGAACTTCTTTTACGATAAAAAGAAAAACTCCAGCGTTCATAAGTTAATTCCTGGCGTTTATAAATCTAACTCATTTTCCCATTTTCAGCATAGTACCTTTACAATGCTTAAAAATCATATTAATTAATAGTCAGAAGCCATGAAAACAAAATCTTTACTTTTATTCTTAACTCTAATATTTGGCCTTACTTTGGCAGCCGAAAATGTTCCCCTTGAAAAAGCACAAAAAGTTGCTACCAACTTCTATTTTGAAAAATATAACCGATATGAAGGGGCAATAGATTTTAAGAACCTTCAAATTTCAAACATCTTTTCTGAGAAGCAAGACAATGAAACCTACTATTACGTTGTTAGTTTTACCAATGGTGGTTTTGTTATAGTTCCTGCCGATGATTGCCTTGCTCCTGTAATTGGTTACTCATTTAAACATAACTACGTTACTCATAATCAACCACCAAATGTAAAGTGGTGGTTAAAGCAATATGCTGATCAGGTAATTTATGCGAGAGAGAATAAACTTGTCCCCAATATGGAAGTTTCTGAAAAATGGACTCATTACTCAACCAATGATATTAACATTCTTAGTTACCCAACAAAGGATAGGGAAATTGAACCATTATTAACAACACTATGGGATCAGGGGTGGCCTTATAATATATCCTGTCCTAAAGGTGTTGGTGGCCAGGCATTAACAGGATGTGTGGCAACCGCTTATGCTCAAATGCTTTATTACTGGAGATTCCCTTGGCGCGGTTCGGGCTTCCATTGCTATGAACATCCTGTTTATGGAGAATTATGTGCTGATTTTGAAAATACCTATTATAGATGGGATGAAATGTGCGATGACCCAAAAACGTCAAATACAGCCATTGGCGAACTTATGTACCAGATGGGAGTTGCATTGGACATGAATTATGGACCAACTTCCTCGGGAGCTATGGGTTATCCTGAACAAGTAGAGCCATATTTTAACATTTCACTTGATTATGATTCGTTAAGACATGACTTCTATACAAATACGGAATGGAGAAACATACTTCTCGAACAACTTGATTTTAATTATCCTGTGGGCTATATAGGATTTACCCCTGATAGCTCAACTGGACATATGTGGGTTTGTGATGGCTATCAGGACACATCATATTTCCATATGAATTGGGGCTGGGGAGGTTCATCTAACGGTTATTATACTCTTGATAACTTGCAAGGATTTAATGAAAACCAATTTCTTGGAATCAACTTTTATCCCGATACAGTTAGTTTTGAATATCCTAGTTATGCATCAGGTGCTGATACTTGCTTTAGATTTGAAGGCAGCATAACCGATGGCAGCGGACCTGTTAAAAATTATCTTAATAACACCTTTGCTTCATGGCTAATCGACCCTCAAAATGAAATGGATTCAGTGACAAGTATTACCCTTAATGTTGTTCGTAGCCAATTGGGTGAGGGTGATTATCTAAGAATTTATGATGGGATGAACAATAGTGCAACTATACTTGCTGAAATTACAGGAGATAATATTCCCGACCCCATTGTTTCATTAGGTAATCAATTATATGTAGAATTTACAAGCAATGAACAAAATACCGGCCCTGGTTTTTATATCAATTATAGTTCTAAGATTCCCATATTTTGTTCAGGCCAGGATTTAGTTACCGATTCCATATTTCGTTTTGATGATGGAAGTGGCAAATTTTACTATAATAATAGCAGAACATGTATGTGGTATTTACAACCAGAAGGCTGTGATAGTACATTAACCCTTTACTTCGATTATTTCGATACTGAAGCTGAAAATGATTATTTACGAATTATTGATCCACAATCTCAGGAAGTTCTGGCTCAATACAGTGGCTATTATGATGAACCACCCACACCTGTATCATCACCAAGTGGTAGTATGTTATTACTATTTGCTACAAACAGTAGTGTAAGAAGTCATGGCTGGTCGGCTTTTTATGGGCAATTCTTAGGAATTGAAGATAATACAGCACTTGAAAATATTGTGATTTATCCCAATCCAACCAATGATCAGATTAATCTACAGTTTACAATACAACAATCCGAAAAAGCTTATGTTGAATTATTCTCCATTATAGGACAAAAAGTAATGGAATTTGATTTAGGAATACAATCTCCGGGCAATCAAAAGCACACGCTTAATATTAATGATATTCAAAAAGGCACATACTACCTTAAGTTTAACATTGCCAATGAAACTATTACCAGAAAAATAATAAAATTGTAAAACAACTCCAATAATTATTATCTAACAACTAATTATCTAATATAAAAAGCCATGAAATTAAAAGCAGTTATTTATCCGCTATATGCAAGCTAAGAAACAGAAATACTAACCAAATTAAACGTCATGAAAAAATTTACACTTATTATGGCAGCAATAGCTTTCAGCTACGGTATTGCCTTTTCGCAGGGCTGCCTGCCGGAAGGAATAACTTTTTACAACCAGGAACAAATTAATAATTTCCAGATCAATTATCCAAACTGTACTGAAATTGAAGGTAGTGTCACCATTATTGGAGATGACCTTATCAATTTACATGGATTAAGTGTTTTAACATCTATCGGGGGAGATTTTGATTTTAGTTGTTTTAGTGGTACACTTTCAAATTTAACAGGACTCGATTCCTTAACTTCTATTGGAGGAGATTTTCAATTTGTTAGCGCAAATATAACGCTTACAAATTTGACAGGACTTAACGCCTTAACATCCATAGGGGGAGATTTTGATTTTAATTGCTCGAATATCCCAATTACAAATTTAGAAGGCCTTAATGCACTAACCACTATTGGCGCTGAATTCCACCTTGGCGGTTCATGTATAACTAGTTTAACCGGACTCAACTCATTAACTTCCATTGGAGGAGACATTACACTTCTTCATCAATATTCCCTATCAAACTTTACAGGGCTGGAGGCTTTAACCTCAGTTGGGGGTAGTATTAATATATGGGGATCAAACCTAGTTGATCTAACAGGTCTCAGCTCACTCACCTCTTTAGGAGGATTGGATTTAGGTGGTAATATATTTTTAACCAGTTTATCCGGGTTGGAAACATTAAGCTCAATAGGTGGTAGCATTACAATTCTTTCTTGTGACTTATTGAATAGTTTATTAGCCATAGAAAACATTACCTCTATTGGAGGACGGCTTACACTTGATGGAAATAATGGACTAACTAGTTTAGCAGGACTGGATAATATTGACCCATCTACCATAGATAGCCTATATATAATAAACAATGATCATTTAACAACTTGTGAGGTTAAAAGTATCTGTGATTACCTTTCTACTCCAAACGGAACCGTTGTAATCCATGACAACGCCCCCGGCTGCAATAGCAAGCAAGAAGTGGAACAAGCTTGCGAAGCGGTTAGCACAAAGGAAGTTATACTTAACGATAAGTTTATAATCTATCCAAATCCTGCAACTAATAAAATTTCCATTTTAAGTAAGGGTGAAACACACATAATTGGCGTAACTATTTACAACACAGTTGGACAATTGGTGCTCAAGTTGAAACCATTAACCAATGAGATTGATGTTTCATCATTTAATACAGGGCTTTGTTTTGTGGAAATCGTCACCCATGATACGAAAATCAGAAAGAAATTGATGATAAATAAATAGCTGTGCTCCACAAATGGCAACCTTTGATTTTACTAAATTATTTAGCATCAAATAATATCCCCACTGCATAAAATCATAACAGCGAATTTTTGAATTTAAATAATTATGTCTATCTTTAGAAAAAATTCTGACCTTAACATGCTCCGCACCATCATAATAGATGACGAAGCCCACATACGCCAAACATTGGAAAAGCTGGTAAAACAGACTTGTCCTAATATAAAATCGGTGGCAACGGCTGATAGTGTCAAAAGCGGGGTGGAAGCAATTCATAAATTCCATCCCGACCTTGTTCTGTTAGATATTAAAATGGGAGACGGAACCGGATTTGACTTGCTAAAACTATTAGAGCCTGTTGATTTTAAAGTAATCTTTATTACGGCATACGATAAGTTTGCAATTAAAGCTTTTAAATTTAGCGCCATTGATTATCTCCTTAAACCTATTGATCCTGATGAATTAAAGGGAGCTGTTTGCAAAGCAGAAAGTCTGGTTCAAAAAGATTTTAATACACAGCTTAACACTTTAAAGGACAACCTAAAACCAGAAGATAATGTCAACAGAAAAATCATCCTTAAAACCCACAACAATATTCATCTTGTGAAAATCCGGGATATTAATTATTGTGAATCGGAAGGTGGTTATACAAATATCCACCTTTTGAATAACAAAAAGATAATGGTTTCAAACACACTAAAAGAATATGATGAAATGCTCAGTGATGTAGGTTATTACAGGGTGCACAAATCGTATCTGATAAATATGCGACATATAAACAGGTTTGAAAAAGCCGATGGTGGATATGTGATACTGGAAAACGATTGCAAAATACCTGTTGCTTCACGTAAACGTGAACAATTGCTTGAAATGTTTGAAAGATTAGCAGGAATATGATTTTTTAACGAATTATGATTAAAAACATTGGTACTATATTATTCTTTGTTATTTTACTATCTAATCCATTCTCATACGGGCAAATACGAACATTTGTCTTTAAATCTGAAATTGACAGTTTAATTGGAATAACTGAACTTTTTGATGGTATAAAAAAAGTCGATCATCTAAACTTAGTAGCTACTTCTATATCACAGAGATATCCAGATAGTTGCTTTTATTATGCCAACAAAGCAATGGAATTATCAAAATCACTAAATTATTCCTTTGGTGAAGCAGAGGCTGTTTTCAATATAGGAAATGGATACTATTTTAAGTTAGATATTAAAAACGCCACGATTAATTACCTGTTTGCCGTTTCGCTATTTGAGAATTTAAAGCCTTCACAACAATATGGTAATCTGCTCTTGCAAATCGGAGCATTGTGCAGATATTTAGAAAACGATTTAAAAGCAATTGAGTATTACAGGCGAGCAAAAACCGAATTTATGAATGTTGACAACGAAATTTCAGAAGTAGTGGCAACATATGAAATTGGTTATTCTTATATTAGGTCAAATCAATTTGATAGTGCTTTTTTAAACCTACATGAAGCATTAAGAGCTTGTAAAAAGCTAGACGAGATAAAACACTTAACTATCATATACGATTATATTGGTATAACTTATGAATGGAGGGATGATTTGATGCCTGAACATGAACGTAGCGGGGGATGGGATGCAATACCATATTTAGATTCGTGTTATTACTATGCTAATTTATGTGACTTTGATTTGTACAAAGAAATTAGTTTATCAAATATTGGCGAATGCTACCACCATTACATTTACCCTCCTGATTATCAAAAAGCAGAAGAATTTTACCTTAAAGCTTTAAGCGTTAAATTAGATGGTGAAAAATACAAAAACAGAGCCGCAACATTAGGGTGGTTAGGAGAATTATATGCTGATATTGGGAAATATGACCTGTCGAAATTTTATTTGGATATTGGATTAAAAAAAATTACAGCTCTCAATTCACATGAAATAGACACAACAATTTATTTTCAATTTGACAGAATATACAATGATATAAATTATTCATGGTGGTCAAAATATTATATTTATACAGGTTATATGGAGTTATATCAATACATGGGGCAACATGATAAAGCTATATTATATTCCGAATATCGACACAAGGCTCTGGATAGCTTGTACCAAATGCAAACTCGCAATCAAATATATTATTTACTTGCAAATTCTGAGAATGAACTAAAAAAACAGCAGATCGAATTTCTTAAAAAAGAAAAAGAACTTCAACAAAGTAATAACCAACAAACAATGCTTATTAATTTTGGTGTTGCAGGATTTGTAATCATTCTTATGATAGCTATAATTCTCTATCTTAGACATAACCGTCTAGAGATAGTACATGATAAGGCAAACCTCCAGCAAAAGCTACTTCGCTCTCAAATGAATCCACACTTTATTTTTAATTCACTAGCCAGTATCCAAAACTCAATTATTAATGAAGAACCGGCTAAAGCCAGTAAATACCTGGCGATGTTTTCCAAATTAGTGCGAAATATACTTGATAGTTCAATAGAAGAAACTATCCCCTTAGAAGAAGAAATCATTACAATCGAAAATTACCTTTCATTACAGAAAATTCGTTTCCCCGAAAAATTTGATTACACAATTTTTATTGATGAAAAAATTGACACCATTAGTGTCCAAATACCACCTATGCTGGGGCAACCTTTCATTGAAAATGCTATTGAGCATGGTTTTAGAAATAAACAAACCATGGGTGATATCACTATCAATTTTAATTTCGAAGATAACAGCATAATTTACGAAGTAATAGATAATGGCATTGGCCGAAAAAAGGCAATGGAGATCATGCAGGATAATGACAAAGATCATAAATCGCTGGCAACATCAATAACTTCAGAAAGGATAAAAGTATTAAACAAAAAACTCAAATCAAAAATTACGCTGTTCATCGAAGATTTAGAGGATGAAAAAAGCAATCCTGCCGGCACAAAAGTTCGTTTTGAAATACCAATATAACTGTTTATGTATTTAATTACCGCAGGAAAAGTGAAAAAGGCAATAAGATACTATCGTAAAAGAAGTCGATTACAGACTCTAATTCTCCGTAACAATCCCCCCGGTTAATCTCAACAACTCAGTATGCGTATCAATAATATCATAAATTGCATTTAGCTTGCGGTGGGCGGCATTTAAGTATATCAACTGCACATCACGGAAGTTAAATGAGTTGATTGTACCATTGCGGTATTTATCGGTTGCAATCTGCATATTTAACTCGGCACTCTCCATATTTGAATTGGCAACATTTAGTAATTGCTTTCGAATATCGTAAAGTTCATATTGATTAACCAACAAGTTGGCCAAAGTTTGTTTAATCTCAAGAGTTTCCAACAAACCTATATGCTCACTAATACCTGCCTGCTGGATGGCACTGCGCGTGTTCCCTCCATTAAAAAGGTTAAAACTAAGTGTGAAATTTGCGTAATAGTCAAATGAATGACTGTCGTAATTATTATCCTTGGGTAGATCGTAATACCCTTTATTATAATCTGTTCCTGCATTTAGCATCAAAGATGGGTAGCTGGCACTCTTCGCAATGCCTGTGCCCTTTTTAAGAATCTCTTGATTAACGTATTGATTTTGCAAAGTTTTATTGCTCGACATCATCTTTTGTTCCAAATCTTTCAAATCATACGTATACGTCTCTGTTTGAAAACTGTCAACAAGCACAAAACTAACTTCCGGTGGCTCCCCCAACAATAAATTTAACCTAAGAAACGCATTCCTGACATTTAGCTTTTGAAGCAGGTAATTTGTCGAATCGCTTAAAAACGAATTCTTTGCCTGCAACACTTCAAAGGTAACCGCACTACCAATGTCTTTGCGTATCATCTCATATTCATAACGGTCGCCTGAGAGGTCTTTTACTTCTTTTAATACCTTTAACCTTTCCTGTTCAAGTAGTGCCAGATAATAACCAAGGATAATTGATTGAACCGTATTCTCAACTACCAGGGCTGAATTCCCTGCCGAGTAATTTTCCAACAGGTCAAGTTTTTCTTTACCCATCTTTACCGAAAATCCATTAAACAGAATCCAATTTACATTTACGTAAGGTGATAACCGGTTGGTGTATAACTCACTTCGGTTGTCGGGATTTTGTGTTGATGGGGTATTATCGAACCTGTTGATGCTGTTAACCCCAAGAGTTATTGAAGGATAACGGCCAACCGTTCCCCAGCTATTGTTTAGCTGTGCTGATTTATAATACTCCCCGAAAATCCTTACCTGAAAATTGTTTTCCAGCCCTTTAAGAATGGCTGTTTCCAAGGAAAGTTCCTGTTGAGCTTTGGCGTTGTTGACTGTAAGAATCCCGGAAAGGAAAATCAAAACAATCATTATATAACTATTTGAATTTTTCATTATCATTTCTTTTTCAAATCTCTAATCAAGCGTTCTATGGTGAAAAATAATTGCTTTTTCCACTTCTTCCGGTTCAGGATACTTTCTAATTGCAGCTATTTGTTCCTCGGTTAAAGTTGAATTTCTATCACCAAGTTTAATCCATAAATTAATATTCCTAAAAGTCCATTTCCAGGCTCTTTTAAAATCGTTAAGAATTAGTATTAAAACAGGGAAAAATATTAGAATAAACCCTGTTCCAATTAACACACCATATGCCAATGAAACAGCCAACGGGATTAAAAATTGAGCCTGAAAACTTTTTTCCAGTATAATTGGGTAAAGTCCAACAGTTGTGGTTATTGTGGTAAGAACAATCGCCCTGAAACGAGCTTTACCTGCCTGTACAACAGCATCTTGCACCTTAACACCTTCAACTAATAGTGAGTTGTATTTGGAAAGGAAGACGACAGCATCGTTAATAATCACACCCGAAAGCGCTATCATGCCCCAAGTGCTTAACATTGAAACAGGGATACCCTCTATTCCATGCCCCCAGGTGGCACCAAGCCATGCCAGTGGAATCATTGCTACAATAATAACTCCTTGTGTAAAAGATTTAAAGTGAATTACAATAACCAAAAACATCAAAGCAAATGCAATACTGAAATACTTCATAATTTGTTCCATGGTCTCGTTAGAGTCTCTTTGTTGACCCTGATACTCAACTGTTACTCCCGGATAAGTTTCTTCTATTACCGGCAGTATATCTGTTCTTATTTTTTCAATGATTGGAGGAACAGCGTCATATGGATTTAACAAATCAGCATCTACCCTTACTTCCCTGGCACTGTTAAAATGTTTAATGCTAACTGGCCCACGATCGATAGTATATTCGGCTAATTCGCTAAGAGGGTATTCACCAGCCATTGTTTTAATCTTCATGTTTTCAAGCTGACCAATGTTTATTCTGTCAGTTTTTGGGTACCTGACCCAGACCCGCAACTCATCTTTTCCCTGCTGTAACCGCTGAGCTTGTCCACCAAAGAAACCCTGACGGACCTGATTTGTAAGACTAGCCTGACTAAATCCTAAAAAGTAAGCCTTGGGTTTAAGTGTTAATTGAATTTCACGTTTACCCGCAGGATTAACATCAGTAACATTATTGAGGGCCTTAATTTGTTTCATGCCCCTTAACAGATAATCTTTTGCCGCATTTAGCTCGTCCATATCCTTACCCAAAAGGCTAATTGAAACAGGAGTACCAAATGTGTTTCTACCTGCAATCTTAACTTTCTCGGCTTCCGGGATTGGCCCCAGTTTATTTTGAACTCTGGTAACTATCTCAAAACTTGATGTACCTGAGTCTTCAAGATCGCGAAGCAGTACAAACACATTACCGGCATGTGAACCAACTTCCTGACCGTTAAATGCAGAACCTGTTGAAACAAAGGTGAAATTTACAAAATTAGCAGTATCATTAAGCTCATCCATTAGCTCTCTGTTAACTTCCCAAATTGCATCATCAATTTTTTTAACGTATTCAAGGGTTTGAGCTTCTCCCGATCCGGGTTTAAATGCTATTTCAGCAGTGAACTGATCGAAAGGAATTGAAGGGAAAAATGTAGCTTTAATCAACCCTCCGCCAAATAGGCCAACGGTTAATATTATCATTATCAATGGAGTGAATATAAAGATATACTTCCACCTTATTACAAAATTTAGGGTACTTCCGTATAATTTCTCACGCATGAAAGTTAATAGCTTCTCCAATAAATCGCGTATCTTTTTGCCTGTATTTTGTTTTTGACTTTTGCGCAGAATAAATGAGCTGCCAAGATGGGCTGGCAATACAAAAAATGCTTCCAGTAAAGAGAACGCAAGGCTAAATACCACAACAAATGCCATTTCGAACATAAATTCCATTCGTCCTTCGATAAAGAATAATGGTGAAAAAGCAATGATTGTTGTTGTAACAGAGGTCATTACAGCAGGAAGCACCTCCATTGTCCCTTCAACAGCTGCCTTTTTGGGAGACATCCCTTTTTCAAACTTTGTGTAAACATTTTCGGCGATTACAATTCCATCATCCACCAGTATACCTATTACCAATATCATCCCGAAAAGGGAAATCATATTTATTGTTATACCATAGGCCGCTGCAAGGATAAACATTGATAAAAACGATGCCGGAATTCCAAAAGCAACCCAAAAAGATAGTCGGAGACTTAAGAATAAACCCAAGGTTATCAGTATAAGGAGAAGTCCGATACCTCCATTACGATAAAGTAGATTAAGCCTACCCTTAAGCATTTGAAGGAAATCGTATGTTACATATAATTGTGCATCGGTGTGGGTTTCGTTGAACTCTTTAACAAGGGTTTTGCAAAATGCTGATATTTCCGTAAGATCTTCTTCGGGAAGCTTGTTAATATTAAAAGAAATTGATGGTTTACCATTCATTAACGACTGGCTGGCTACATCTGCAAATTGTTTTTTCACGGTTCCCACATCTGCAATCCGTAAAAAGCTGCCATCGGGATTTGCACGGATGATAATCTGTTCAATTTCCTCGGGTACAACAGTACGATATCTCGATCTGATCATAATCTCCTCAATATCTGAGCGTATCTGACCCCCTGACATATCAAGGTTGTTTTGAGCAATGGCCCTTGATACTTCATCGAAGGTCAAATTATATCGCAACAGGTTTTCTTCCGAAATCTCAACCGATATTTCCAAATCGGGGTAACCGCCAATGGTAATTTGCGACATAATTCCCGAATTATAAAGGTCGTACTCTATTTCATCGGCATATCCCTTAAGGGTAATTTTATCAGCATCGCCTGATAAACCCATGAAAAGGGCAAAGGTTGCCGATCGTTGTTTAAAAACAATCGGCCTTTCTGCATCAACTGGGAAAGAAGTAATTCCATCAACGGCATTCTTTACTTCTGCCAGGGTTTCATCAATATCATATTCGCCAGTGGTTGTAATTTTTACACTTGATACATTTTCGGATGATGTGGAAGTAACTTCTTTTATTCCCACAATACCCCTGATAGCCTCTTCAACCCTGAGTGTAATACCTTCTTCCATTTCCTTTGGTGATGCCCCCGGATAGAAAACGGTAACAAAAACATCCTTTGATGCCATTTCGGGGAAAAAGGATTTCTTCATCGAGAGTACACTTAAAGTACCGGCAATAAGTATTATGAAGATTATAATATTAGCGTAAAATGGATATTTTACGAATGTACTAATCAACTTTCTCATTTTAATTAAGTATTTCGGCGTTAGTACCTATGTGAGCATTTATTAATGGTTCAACCACTACCATTGTTCCTTCATCTAATCCGGAAAATAATACAGTTGTTCCATTGGTTTTAAGAATATCAACCTTGTGTATGTTTATTTTACCATCTTCAATAGTATAAACCATATTTTTGTTGAAAATGGCATTTCTTGGTATTTCCATACTACCTTCAAGATTCTTTTCTGAAAAAACCGCTTTTAGATATTGTCCCTGATATAGTGGCTTTGATTTGGTAGGTTCAAGACCTACATATACTGTTATTGATTGTGAATTTGGATCAATATAATCAGACTTGCGGACAACTTTTCCAGCCCAGCTTAACAAGCCATCTTTTGTTGTAGCAGTTACATCGTCTCCAATATTAACCCAATAAATATCTTCAACCCTAATAGGGACTTCCAGCTCAAGTTGATCGGTTTTTATCATAGTGGCGATTTTGCTTCCGGGATTTGCAATTGAACCAACTTGCATCATTACATTTGTAAATGAACCATTAAATGGGGCATAAATATTGTATTTTGATAACCGGATTTGAGAGCCCAGAATTGTGTAATAATCGTTAAGGATATTACGGCTGGCTAAAAACACCTTCTCCTTATCACTATCAATATCTGGAAGTTCTGGTAAAGATTTGTCAATATTTATATCGTTGAAGAACTTAAGCCATTTTTGGTAACTTAAAGGAAAATCAATCTTCATGTCAGGAAGTATTCCGGCAATCCCGTTTAAAAAACGGCTCTTACTTGCTTTCAGGTTGTTTTTTGCCTCTTCGTCAAAAATCCGAACTAACAGGTCGCCTTCGTTAAATGATTTTCCCTGTTTTAAATTAACATTGCCCTGAAGAATCTGACCCGAAACTTCGGCACTTAAATCAACGGCATGTTGTGATGATAACCTGCCCGTTGCAGATATACCGGAAGAATTAATCGCATAGGTTACAGGTAGTGCTTTCACAAAAAGTTTTGCGTCTTCTTTCTCTCTGGATTCGGGAATAACTTTGTTATCAACGAAATACTGACTTAGCATCATCGCTAAAAATATCACTACAGCAACAACAGCTATAGAAATTATGGCTTTACGAATATTCATTTTGACTAATTAATTAAAAAGTTATGGCAATAATAATTCTTTTTGGACTAACCGATTGGCGAAAATAATTCAATAATTGTTAATAGAATGTGAAAATCGGTGAACAGCGGGATTCTTTCGGTTAATGACAGAAATAGACCATTGGATTGCTTTTCACAAAATGATCAAGTTTCGTTGTTGATCATTGTGTTAATACTATAGTTAGGATTCATGCAAATATATGTCAGAAAAACTAAATCTTGTTATTTTCAAAAAATCTTTTGCCCGATAAAATAAATTGTATTTACTTTGTGAAGTATAATTTAATTTGTTTGTGGAAAGCTTAAAACTAGTATTATGCAACGAATGGGTGAAAGGATAAAAAAAAAGAGGGAAAGTCTTAATATTCAGACCAATGATCTTGCTAATACTATTGGCGTTACGCCAAGTTTAATATCTCAAATTGAAAGAGCAAAAGCATTCCCTTCGATTTTAACCCTAAAAAAAATAGCCGATGCTCTTCATACAACTGTTGGAGATCTAATTGGCGAATATGAAAATTTTATTGAAAGTCCACTATTAAGTTCTAACAAACGAAAGTTTGTTAAACAAAACAAAAATGGGGCAAGTTTATTTTTGTTGTCTCATCACGACCCTCAAAAACAAATGGATCCTTTTATAATTAATTTTAAAATAAGGGCAGATTCAAGCGAAATAATGACAACAAATAATCCCGGACAAGAATTCTGCTTTGTTTTAAAGGGAATCTTTGATGTTACTTTAAATACAAAAAAATACATATTAAATGAAGGGGATAGCTTTTACTTTAATTCAAATCAATATCACTTATTCACCAATATAAGCAAGGGACATGCACAATTAATATGGATTGTTAATCAAGCAAACACCTAAAATTTTTATTCACATAATTAAGTATGATTTAATTAACTAAATAATGTTTAAGGATTATGAACAATTCAATTAACAAAACAAAGTTTTTACATTCTGATGTAAAAAAAATGATAGACCGTTATAATTACCCTGATTCCACAAGAATTATTATTGAAAATGAAAATCTACTACCAGCAGGTTTATTAAACAGGTTACATAATGCTTACCCATCAAGTTCCGGAATATTTGAAGTATCTGCATTTCTGTTTGAAGGTAAAAACCACTATGCTGGATTAACAGGGTTTAGGGAAATAGTAGGAATATTACAAAAAAACGGAATTGAAATTGGATATATTAAAGAGCGTGAGTGTTTTATTGAAATCTACCGGTTTTTAGCAACAAAACATGTTCTAAACTCTATTAACTGGCAGGATTTTACCAACGATTCAATTTTTCAATTAGTTTTCCCACAACCCGGAATGATAAAAACCGAAATGGTTAATCTATACATCAATTCTATTAATGATGTTGATAGAAAGAAGATAGTTGATGATTACATTAAAAAAACAAATCCCCATGATGGAAAACAAAAGTTAAATAAGCCATGTTTTGAAAATCAGGGGGGCTTACTGGAAATAGTTGAAGGTGGACAGCACAAATATCCACAATGTCACCTTATATTCGATAAAACGACTCAAAATTGTTTTGCATTTTGTACTTATTGTTTTAGGCATGCACAAGTTCGTGGTGATGAAGATATGTTTTTACAAAAAGAAGTTGCACAGGTTCATGAATACTTAAAACTGCACAAAGAAATTACCGATGTGCTTATTACTGGCGGTGATGCAGGTTATATGCCATATGAAAGACTTAAACAATATGTTCTTCCTATTATTGATGATCCCGGATTATCCCATATAAAAACCTTGAGACTCGGTTCACGTGCCTTAACCTTTCATCCTGAATTAATTTTAACTTCTGAATACAGTAAAATTATAACCTTATTTAAAAGGATGATTGATAATGGAATTCAGGTATCGTGGATGACACATTTTTCAACCCCTCGTGAAGTGCTTAATATTAGTACTATTGCTGCCATACGAAGATTAAGGGCAAACGGGATAGTCATAAAAAGTCAAAGCCCTGTAATGAACCACATTAGTTTATTTACAAAAGGAGATGGAACTATTGACGTGGACAAATCAGCACAGAACTGGATTGATTTAGGAAATATATTTGCTATGTTAACTGTTGGTTTTCACTCGATGTATTGTGCCCGTCCTACAGGCGAACATCACTACTTCACAGTACCATTGGCTGATATAAATACGGTATTTAACAAAGTTTACAGGTCGTTACCTTCAATTAGCCGTCCTTCAAGATATATAACCATGACATCTTCCGGAGGTAAAACATCTTTACTTGGTGTAACGGAGATAAACGGACAAAAAGTATTTGCATTAAAGTTTAATGAAAGTAGAAATATGGAATGGATGGATAAGGTTTACCTTGCCAGATATGATGAAAAAGAAAATACTATGGAAAAACTTAAACCATTTGATACCGACAAGTTTTTCTTCGAAGATGAATTATATATACTTGAAAATTCCCTTGAGGAAACTTTAACGAAAAAATAAAATCTACTTTTACGATATAATTGTTAAACGAAACAATAATGATTAATAAAATAGTAAAATCAGCATCTGAATCAGTCAAAGATATTTTTGACGGGGCAGTTATTATGATTAGCGGGTTTGGTGAAGCAGGAAGCCCAATCGAATTAATTCATGCCTTAATCGATCATGGTGCAAATAACCTTACTGTTGTTAGTAATAATACCGGGAGTGGCCATGTTGGGCTTGCAGCACTTATCGAGAATAAACAGGTAGGAAAAATGATATGTTCATTTCCAAGAACTGCTAATTCTACTGTTTTTCCGGAATTATTTAAAAAAGGGGAAATAGAGCTTGAGCTGGTTCCTCAGGGAACACTTGCGGAACGGATAAGGGCAGGAGGGGCGGGTATTCCTGCGTTTTATACAGCAACTTCTGTTAATACTCCATTAGCTGAAGGTAAGGAAATTCGTGTTTTTAATGGGCAAACCTATGTAATGGAACATGCAATAAAAGCTGATTTTGCTTTAGTTAAATGTAAAGAAGCTGATCGTTATGGAAATTTGATCTATAATAAAACTGCCAGAAATTTCGGGCCAATTATGTGTACTGCCGCAGAAATAGCAATAGTACAGGCAAAAAAAATTGTTAATCTTGGTGATATCGACCCTGAAATAGTTGTAACACCTGGCGTTTTTGTAAAAAGAGTTGTTGAAATAACTAATCCGGCTGATGAATCTAAATTGGTTTCGGAAGACAGGAGGTACCCATGGTAATAACAGAAAGTAAAAAAGGTTGGGATCGTAATCAAATGGCGCAGAAAGCCGCCATTGATATTCCCGATGGAGCATATGTAAACCTGGGAATTGGTATTCCGGAACTGGTTGCAGATTTTGTTCCGGAAGGCAGGGAAGTAATTTATCATACCGAAAATGGATTACTTGGAATGGGTGCTGTTCCAAAAACAGGTTATGAAGACCCTGAATTAATTAATGCTGGAAAGAAACATGTAACAGCAATTCCTGGTGCTTGTTTTTTTCATCATGCCGATAGTTTTACAATGATTCGTGGCAGACATATTGACGTTTGCGTACTAGGAGCCATGCAGGTTTCTGAACAAGGCGATCTGGCAAACTGGTCAACTGGTGAGCCCAATGCTGTTCCTGCTGTTGGTGGAGCCATGGATTTGGTGGCTGGTGTAAAAACAATATTTGTTATTACACAGCATAATACTAAGGAAGGAGAACCAAAGATTGTTGAAAATTGCACATACCCATTGACAGGGAAGGCCGTAGTTGATAAAATTTATACTGATTTGGCAGTCCTTGATGTTACCCACGATGGTTTATTTGTTAAAGAATTGGCTCCCGGTGTAAGTTTTGAATACCTGCAGCAAAAAACCGGAGCTAAATTATTTCAATATCCAACTGTAAAAAAGTAAATCCTAAAAAAAAATTTTCGGCTTAAAAAGTAAATATACCAAAATGGATAATCAGAATTCAAACCCAACTAAGCAAAAGAGAACAGGCGAGGAGATTTATAACCAGGCGATTAATGTACTTACAGGAGGTGTAAGCAGAAACACCGTTTTTCGCAAACCACATCCACATTATGCAGCTAGTGCAAGCGGATGTCATGTTACCGATACCGATGGCGTGCAACGAATTGATTTTGCCAATAATATGGCCGCATTAATCCATGGGCATGCGCATCCCGCAATTATCGAGGAGGTAATTGAACAATTACGTAAAGGCACTGCATATACTATGGCTACTGAAATAGAAGTAATATATGCTCAGTTACTATGCGATAGGGTTCCCGCATTTGAAAAAATCAGATTTGTTAATTCAGGCACAGAAGCAGTTATGACCATGATAAAGGCTGCAAGAGCTTTTACAGGTCGTCCAAAAATTGCAAAAGCAGAAGGCGCTTACCATGGAACATACGATTTTGCAGAGGTTAGTCAAACTGCAAATCCTTCGAATTGGGGAGATATCGATAATCCAAATAGTGTTCCTTTGGCTTATGGAACCCCACAGGCCGTTTTAAATGATGTGGTTGTTTTTCCATACAACGATATCGAGCGGACATTAAATATTTTAGAGCAACATAAAGATGATTTGGCTGCGGTGGTTCTTGATCCGGTTGCTCATAGGGCCGGGTTAATAAAAGCCGATAATGATTATGTCGAGGCTTTATATAATTGGACTCACAAAAATAATGCTTTATTAGCATTTGATGAGGTAGTAACATTCCGTGCAAGTTATAGTGGTGCACAAGCATATTATAAAGTGAGACCAGATTTAACGGCTTTGGGTAAAATCATAGGCGGTGGTTTTCCTGTTGGTGCTGTAGCCGGTCGTTCTGATGTGATGAAGGTATTGGATCCACGCGAATCGAAATTATTATTTCCTCATTCAGGCACATTTTCAGCAAATCCCATCACAATGACAGCAGGAAGAATTGCCATGGAGATGTTCAATAAAGAAGCTGTTGAGAAATTAAATGCGTTAACCCGGATTGCCCGAAATCAGATTGAGGATGCCATTAAAATTGCTGATGTCCCTGTTTCTATAACTGGTGCCGGATCAATGTTCCGGATACATTTGAAAGAAAATCCACCTACCACTTATCGTGATGCATATCAAACCAAAGAAACAACAGATGTGATTAATGAATTATTGGATTATTTGTTTTTTAACGAAAATATAATGATGATCAATACATGCGCCTGTATGTTTTCAACGGTGCTAACTCAAAAAGAAGTGGATAAACTTTCCCAAGGAATGTTAGATGGTTTTAGATTGTTAAAATCAAAAATCGAAAACTTGAAGTAATTTATATTTTTATATGATAGAAGTATTTATATGCGATGCAGTGAGAACACCCGTAGGTCGGTACGGAGGTTCTTTAGCGTCAGTTCGTACCGACGATCTGGCAGCTATTCCATTAAAGGCTTTAATGGATAGAAACCCCAATTTAGACTGGAATGCCATTGATGATGTAATGCTGGGTTGTGCTAATCAGGCTGGTGAAGATAATAGGAATATTGCCCGGATGTCGTTATTATTAGCAGGTTATCCTGAAACAATTCCAGGACTGACTTTAAACAGGCTTTGTGGTTCGGGAATGGATGCAATAGGAACCGCAGCCAGGGCAATTAAAGCGGGTGAAGCTGAAATAATTATTGCTGGCGGAGTCGAAAGTATGTCACGTGCCCCTTTTGTTATGGGAAAACCAACCGAAGCATATTCAAGATCACAGGAATTGTACGATACAACTATGGGTTGGAGATTTATTAACAAAGCACTGGATAAGAAATATGGCACAGAATCAATGATACAGACTGCTGAAAATATAGCTTCAGATTTTAAAATCAGCCGTGAAGATCAGGATAAGTTTGCTTTATGGAGTCAGGAAAAAGCAGCCAACGCACAAAAGAACGGGCTGTTTTATGATGAAATTGTTAATGTACCTGTTCCACAGCGAAAAGCTGATCCAATTATTGTTAATATTGATGAACATCCCCGTTTGACCAGTTTGGATAAATTAGCAAATTTAAAAGCAATATTGGGTGACAATGGAACAGTAACAGCAGGTAATGCATCAGGAATAAATGATGGTGCTGCTGCTTTGATTATTGCATCAGCGCAAGCGGTGAAAAAATATAAACTAACGCCACGGGCAAAAATATTAGGGATGAAAACAGCAGGGGTGCTTCCTAGGGTTATGGGAATGGGACCTGTTCCTGCAACCAATAATTTGCTAGAACAATTGGGTTTAAGTATTGATCAATTGGATATCATTGAATTGAATGAAGCATTTGCTGCACAAGCATTGGGTTGTATGCGTGAACTTAAAATCGATGATAAAGATCCAAGGGTGAATCCACTTGGAGGTGCAATTGCATTTGGGCATCCACTTGGTATGAGTGGGGCAAGACTGATTACTTCGGCCATGTATCAGTTACAACGAACGAATTCAAAATTAGCCCTTTGTACCATGTGTATTGGTGTTGGACAAGGTATCGCAATTGTGATTGAAAAGGTTAATTAATTATTGAATCTTTAATTATCTCACCGGTAAAAACCAAATGATTCAAAACAAATCGCAACTCAGAATAAGTATATAAATTATTAAGCCCTTCTTTGATTTCGGTTGTTGTATCTGAAGGATGGTTTAAGAAATAATCAGAGATTTGATCCAGTTTTTCCTGCTCAATTAACTCTGATACGGGCAATTGTCCATTTCTTACAAAATGAGTTAAATGCTTTTCGATTGTTGAAACTACAAATCCACGTTCATTTGCAATTTTTTCAATGCTTCTACCTTCTTTCCACAGCTTTAATGTTACTTCTTTAGTGTCTTCTTTTGGTTTTTTTGTGGGTACTTTTTCATCCTCATCTACCGGGGAAGTTTTCTTATACTCACCACAATAATCAATTACAATTTCCAGTAATTCATTGCTAAACAGTTCCATTTTTACCTTACCCATGCCTGTAATCAGGCTTAAAGCCACCGGGTTTGTTGGTAGCCGTTTACAAATCTCGCGCATGGTTTTGAGTTGTATTACACGATAAACCTGCCAATCGAGTTCATCTGCTTTCGCATCACGCCATGCTTTTAAAATTCTGTATAGCTCAGGTTGCTCATCTCCGGTTGCTTCCATTTTTGGTACTTTTCGTTTGGATGGAGAGGAGGTTTCAGTTATGGAAGCAAGAGCTTTTGCTTTTAGATATTCTTCTGTATTAAAGCCGTTAATACATGCAGTTAAGCAGCCTAATTTATATGCATATTCATGATTGATATTACCAAGTACATTATTGATGTATTTTCGCGTAACTTTATTGTCCGTTTCCAGAATAAATTCGTTTAAAGTTGTTTCAAGGGCACTCTTTAGTTTTTCGATGAAATAGGGTGAGGCTTTTTTAATTCTTTCCTGTAGCTGGAGGTTTTCTTCAATATTCCCATTTTCTGAACACATCATCTCCAATTGACCTTTGAATTTATTTGATATCAAAACAATTTCACTTGAAATTATATTGCTTGCACTTGTAAGTTCATTGATGGGGTTATTTAAAACACTTGCAAAATGCTCCTGAAATAGTTTAATCGAATAATTAACCAATCTTTGAAGTGAAACAAAATCAAATAGGTTTAGAAGAAGATCTTTTTGAAATTGTTTTTTCGACTCGTTAAGTTCCATTTCACCCGGTTGATTCTCTTCAACATCTTTCGTAAAACTGTTTACAGTAGTGTCGTTTACCACGCTTTTTGCGTGAATCTTGGAACTCAAAACCAAACCTTCTAATGTTTTGCATCTGCTAAGTGCAACATAAACCTGTCCGTGAGCAAATGCAGATTGTGCATCAATAATTGCATTTTCAAAGGTAAGTCCCTGACTTTTATGAATGGTAATTGCCCATGCTAGTTTAAGGGGATACTGCACAAATGTTCCTTCTATAGATTCTTTTATCTCTTTGCTCTTTTCATCAAGGGTATATTTCACCTTTTCCCAAAATAATTTCTCAACCGATATTGGTTCTTCATCATCAACACACTCAACTGTTATTGAGTTATTACTGATTTCTGTTATTGTACCAATCTTTCCATTAAAATATCTTTTTTCAGGATTTGGATCATTTTTTATGAACATCACCTGTGATCCATTTTTAAGGGTTAGCTTATAATCAGTTGGATAAGCAAATTCAGGAAAGTTTCCGGTAGTGCTAGCCTGATAATGATGAGGTTTTCCATCAAGCCCTATCAGTCGGGATTCATTTATGTCCCTTGCTTTTGCATTGTGTGTTGTAAGAATTATATGGCCTGTATTAGATGAATCAAACTCAGGGTTATACCTTGCATTTAATGCATCAATAACTTCATTATCAATAAGATTATCCCGGACACGGTTTAGTAGTTTGATGAATTCTTCATCGCTTTGCCTATATACATGCCTTAGCTCGATACTCACATATTTTGTTTCCTGCAAGGCTTTGCTACTAAAGAAAAATGCAGTTTCATAATAACCTCTTAATAAGTTCCATTCATTTTCCTTAACAACAGGTGCCAGTTGCTGAAGATCGCCAATTAACAATAACTGAACCCCGCCAAAGGGAAGGTTTCTATCGCGGAATCTACGAAGTGTACTATCAATACCATCAAGTAAATCGGCTCTTACCATACTTATTTCATCAATAACCAACAAATCAATACTTCTGATAATATTGATTTTATCTTTGCTAAACCTCCTAATTTTTGATTGATCAGTTTGCCGGTAATCCATAGAACTATTACCTGGAATTTGCGGCCCAAATGGTAGCTGAAAAAATGAATGTATTGTAACTCCTCCGGCATTTATTGCAGCTACTCCTGTGGGAGCAACCACTATCATGCGCTTATTGCCAACCTTTTTTAAATTATGCAAAAACGTAGTCTTGCCCGTTCCAGCTTTTCCCGTAAGAAAAATATTTTTCCCGGTAAATTGAACAAACTCGTAGGCTAGTTTTAATTGGGGATTATTGAAGGGGGTCATTTGTATTGGTTAATTGGCCATTGGATAATTTGTTATTAGTAATCGATTAATTCTGGTCGAAGTGTAGTCATTAAATGACCTACTAAGTTTTTAGATTTAAGTTCAATAGAATTATTAATTATTAGTCAATATCACATTAAAGATTATGTGACAATTGCAAAGTTACTTAAAATTATAACTTTGTGTAATCTCTAAAAACAGCAACAATGAAATCGAAAAATCTTCTTAAAATACTTGGCCCGGGACTACTTTATGCCGGTGCTGCTGTTGGTGTATCTCACCTGGTACAATCAACACGAGCAGGGGCGATGTTTAATTTTGATTTGGTTTGGGTGTTAATACTAGCAAATATTCTAAAATACCCGTTTTTTGAATTTGGACCCAGATATGCTGTTTCAACAGGGAATAATCTAGTGGATGGTTACAACAAAGTTGGCAAGTGGGCAGTAAGTTTATATGCCTTTGTAACCTTCTGTTCAATGTTTATTTTTCAGGCAGCAATTACCGTTGTTACAGTAGGCTTAATTTCATATGTTTTTGACATAAATATTAACATTACTGTACTAAGCATTATTATCCTATTAGTAGCACTGTTAATTTTGGTTATTGGTAAATACTCACTTCTTGACAAAGTGATCAAATACATTATTGTGTTATTGGCATTATCAACTATTATCGCTGTTTTTGCAGCTATTGGAATCAATAAGGTTGTAACTCCTGAAGCACTAACCAAGTTCACCTGGACAAGGGGCGCTGATGTGTTTTTTATGATTGCATTTGTTGGATGGATGCCTGCTCCTATTGATGTTTCGGTATGGTCGTCGGTATGGAATATTGCCAAAGCCAAAGAAATAGGATATATGCCAAAGCTAAAGGATGCCTTAACTGAATTTAGGGTTGGTTATATTGGAACGGCTATTCTTGCATTGGGCTTTCTTTTGATGGGAGCCCTTGTTATGTATGGCACAGGCGAACAATTTTCTCCAAACGGAACCACATTTTCAGAACAGCTTATCAGAATGTATACCACAAGCCTTGGAGATTGGGCATATTGGATAGTTTCAATTGCTGCAACAGCAACTATGATTAGCACAACAATAACTGTATTAGATGCATATCCAAGGGTGCTAAGTCCGGTTTTTCAACATTTGTTCCCTGGTAGTTGGAAAAAAATAAAAAATAAGCAGATACTTATCTGGATATGGTTGGGGGTTCTAATTATTGGATCGTTAATGATAATTGCTTTTGCTGGTAGTTCGATGGGAACAATGGTAAGTATTGCAACAACTTTATCATTTTTAGTAGCTCCGGTATTAGCATGGCTCAACCTCAGAGTTGTAACCGATAAACATATGCCAAAGGAAGCAGTCCCTGGAATTTTTCTGAGAACCTTATCATGGCTGGGGATTACTTTTTTTGTTGGATTTACAGTTGTATATTTGTATTGGATATATTTTTAACAACACTGTTTTATTTATTGTAAAGAGAGAAGACTTATGAACTATCTAAATAAAAAAAGACGCAATTTTATCATCTATATGGTTGTTGTTATTGTTTTGATATTTGCTGTTTTCAACACCGTCCTTACATTTAAGATTCATAACCAATTAGAAAAAATGGCACAAAACCCCGGACGTTGGCCGGCTGGTGCCTATGTTTATGATCCAGGTATCGGGTTTGATTTTTCGCCAAATATTTCAGGATATATTTCAGATAGCAGTTACTATGTAAAAAGTCACAAATTTGGGTATAGAATTGCTGAAAATGATGATCCGGATACATATCAATCTGGTGGAGTTTTATCTTTGGGCTGTTCAGTAACTTATGGTGATGAGGTTGAATCGGATCAAACGTTTACTCAACTTATTGCCGACAGTTTGGGTTTACCAGCTTATAATTATGGTGTTTCTTCATTTTCATATATCCATGCTTTGGTTAAGGCACAAAAATTAAATGATAATGGGATATTAGATACCCTTCGACCAAGTATTGTTGTTCTGGGTTGTTGGAGAGGGCTAACCAATCGTTCCAGAACACCATTCCCCCCCATTGCTTCAAAAAATATTCCTTTAACAGCTGCCTTTATCACCAAAAATGACGATGGAATAATGATAAAATATCCAATAAGTACTCAGCAGGTTTTTGAATTAGCAACTTTATACAGAAAAGATGGACCCAACCTAAGTATTAAGAAGTTCATAAAAATATTTGCTGCCGTTCCCAAATTTGTTTATGTCTTTGTTAAAAACAAAATGACCTATGGAAATGCAAGGGGGATTATTTCCAATAATAAAGTAAGTGATTACGAGTTATATGACTTTTATTTTACGGGTATTGAAAATATATTTTCTAACAAAACAAAGATTATTGTTTTACATATGCCAACTAAATTAAATGATCGACCCAATGATGAGTTATTAAAAGCGATTGCAGATCATACTAATATCATTTTCGTAGATGGGGAAAGTGCAATTAAAAAATATAATGTTTCAACTAGTGAATACCAGGGGAAGCATCCCCAACCTGAAGCTCATATGGCTTACGCCAAAGAAACATTAAACAGATTAAAGTAGCGCATAGTGATTTAATCCAACTTGAATTCTTCTTTCCAGTTTGAATCATTGACCAGCTCCCCTTGTTTTGATTTGGCAAATAAATAATTACCTATTACCAGATAGTCCATTTCTGTTCGCATAAAACAACGAAACCCATCGTCAGGTGTACAAACAATAGGTTCTCCCCGAACATTAAAGCTAGTATTTACAATTATTCCGTAACCTGTTTGTTTTTTAAACTCAGTAATAAGCTTCCAATATCTCGGATTTGTGGCTTTATTAACGCTTTGTATACGTGCAGAATTATCAATATGCGTTATTGCGGGAATATCCGAACGAACAAAATATAATCTATCATAAAGACTCATCTCATTATAATTTTCAGGTAATGAAAAAAGTCTTTCCTTTTTAACGGGCATAACATGCAACATATATGGTGAAGTCACATCCCATTCAAAATATTCATGTATATCCTCCTCAAGTACGGTTGGGGCAAAAGGCCTGAATCCTTCACGATATTTTATTTTAAGATTCATTTTCTTTTGCATATCGGGGTTTCTGGCATCACCCAGTATACTTCTATTTCCCAATGCACGTGGCCCAAATTCCATTCTCCCCTGAAACCATCCAACTACATAACCTTGAGAAATTATTGCGGCCACAACTTTTGTCAACTCATCAAAATCATCATAGTATTCATAGTTAGCATTATATTTCCTGATAACACTTAAAATACTTCTGTCATCAAATTCAGGGCCAAGGTAAGCACCTTTCATCGAATCGGGTTTATTGATTAGAGGTCGTTCTTCACCTTTCCATAAATGCCATCCCAAATAAGCAGCCCCCAGGGCTCCACCTGCATCACCAGCTGCTGGCTGAATCCATATTTCTTTAAATATTCCTGCGGTCATTAGTTTGCCATTGGCAACACTGTTAAGTGCAACCCCACCGGCCATAACAAGGTTGTCGCAATTAGTTAGCTCTTTTGCAGTGATAGCCATACTAAGAATAATATCTTCAGTAACTTGTTGAATGGCAAGTGCCATATTCATGTACGGCTGTGATATTTCCGACTCTGCATTTCTTGGTGGTATTCCAAACAGCTTAGTCCACTTTTTGTCGTTGGTCATCCTTAAACCTGTGGCAAACTTAAAATACTTCATATTTAACAACAGGGAACCATCCTTGCGAATGTCAACCAGTTCTTCCAATATTTTTTTCTTGATATCAATTGTCTGAGGGGACTTTGGATCACCATAAGGAGCCAACCCCATTAGCTTATACTCTCCACTATTTACCCTAAACCCCGTATAATAAGTAAATGCTGAATAAAGTAACCCTAAAGAATGCGGGAAATGTAATTCTTTCATGATACTAATTTCGTGCCCTTCTCCATATCCAGTAGTAGTTGTAGCCCATTCACCAACCCCATCAATAGTTAGTATTGCAGCGTTTTTAAAAGGCGATGGATAGAAAGCACTGGCAGCATGAGATAAATGATGTTCGGGAAAGAGTAATGGTGTTTTTTCAATCCCTAATTTTGCAAGCTCATCCCTCAATAATTTCTTGATAAATAATTTTTCCTTTATCCACACAGGTATCGATAACAGAAAACTGGGCAAGCCTTTAGGTGCAAATGCATGATAGGTTTCCAGTAATCTCTCAAATTTAATAAACGGTTTATCGTAAAATGAAATGGCGGTTAATTCGCTAGTTTCAATTCCAGCTTCTTCAAGAACATATTTCACAGCATTAATGGGAAATGAAGAATCATGTTTTTTTCTTGTAAATCGTTCTTCATGGGCAGCAGCTACTATTTCACCATCAATAATTAATGCGGCTGCGCTATCATGATAGTAGGCTGAAATTCCTAAAATTGCAGTTGCCATTTTATAAGTTTGATGGTTAGAAAATAGAATAAATAAACGGCGCAATGGCGGTACCACTTGAGAAAATTATTAATACACCGAAAAGCAGCAGCACCAAAATAAGTGGTAATAACCAAAACTTCTTACGAACAACTAAAAACGCCCACATGTCTTTCAAGAATTCCATAAATTAATAATTATGTTTAATATGGTTTTTCAATGTCTTGTGATGAAAATTTATAATTTCGATCCATCATCACAGAAGTTCTTTCTTTTTTAAAATCCTTTAATCGCAATGTATCTTTTCCTATTATTCGTCGATATAAACCAACAGGAATAACTAGTACTACATATACTATTGTTAGAAAAATTCTTGACACAATAGCCCCTAATAATTCTGAAATGCCAAGCCAAACAATGGCAAATAAATAAAAAATCCTGGGGAATATCATATTTAATATTAATACCGGGATTGCTATATGATAAAACACATTGTTTTTTGTGAACAGTCCAAATAACATTAAAATCAGCACCAGTGCCATACCTGAGTCTGATGCTTGCCTATTGGATATAGTTTTTGAAAAGATTTTTTTCATCATTACCGGACTTGTAAAAAAATAATCTGTAATATACTGTATATATCAATTAGTTCATACCTACCTTCTCCAGAATGCCGGAGAAATCACTATAAGCACTGTAAACAATTCTAGTCTGCCAAGCAGCATTAAAAACGACAGAAACCATTTTGCAACCGGTGAGAAAAAAGCATAGTTATCTACAGGGCCAACATTTCCTATTCCCGGACCAATATTTCCTAAAGTAGCAATTGTTGCACCAATGGAGGTTTGGAAATCGTGTCCAAGCATCGACATGGTTATTATTCCGAATGAAAATACGAGTATATAAATAAGAAAAAATGCCATTACATTGAAAATAATCTGTTGTGAAACTGATTTCCCGTTATATTTTACCGGTATTATTGCCTGGGGATGAATTGACCGTTTCATTTCAAGTAATGAGTTCTTTATCAGCAACAAATGCCGGATGATTTTCACCCCTCCACCAGTTGAACCTGCGCTACCACCAATGAACATCAATGCAAATATTAACATCCATAAAAATGAAGGCCAAATGGAATAATCGGCTGTTACAAAGCCTGTGGTTGTTAGTATTGACACTACTGTAAAGAGGGAATCACGGAACGACATTTCAATATTTAGACCATCAACAATGGTTAGTCCCAATGCTATAAATACTGATATTATGGCTATAATCCAAAAGTACATCCTAAACTCTTCATTGGAACGGACCTTGTTAAACTGGCGGTGCATTGCAAAGTAATGAAGCGTAAAGTTTGTGCCTGCAAAAAACATAAAAACGATTATCACGTATTGCGAATATGGCATAAAAGCCGCGATGCTGTCGTTTCGGGTGGAGAACCCCCCGGTTGCCATGGTTGCAAATGAATGGCATACTGATTCAAAAAAGTCCATTTCACCTAACCATAACAGCAATACTTCTGTAACCGTAAATATAACGTAAATAGCCCAAAAGCGCTTTGCTGTTTCAGTTATTCGTGGATGGAGCTTGTCGGGGGTGATACCTGGCATTTCGGCAATCATCAATTGCAATCCTCCAATTCCTAAAAACGGCAGGATCGCTACGGTAAGTACAATAATGCCCATACCACCAATCCAATGAGTCATAGCTCTCCAGTATAGAATATTTTTTGGCAGGGCTTCAATATCTGTTAATATTGTTGCTCCGGTAGTTGTGAAGCCAGACATTGTTTCAAAAAATGCATCAGCAAAGTTCGAAATTGTTCCGCTTAATATAAAGGGTAGTGTTCCAAATAATGAAATTATTATCCAGGTTAGCGAAACAATTAAATACCCCTCACGTTTTCCAATATTTTTTCTGTCATTTTTTCTGGTTATTAACCATATTACACAACCTACAATTCCTGTGAATGCTGCTGATAAAAGTAAGGGCCAAACCGATTCATTAAAATATATGGCAAATCCAAGCCCGCTTAACATAAAAATGCTTTCAAAAATGAGCAAAAAGCTAAGTACCCTAAGAACCAAGGGTATGTTTATGAGTTTTTTATTTGGCATTACCTGCTATAATAAATTAATGGGATAAAGAACTAAAACCAGGTTTGAGAAACATTCTTTCAATTTTATTAGAAATTCCGGGTAGGGCAAATACAACAACCTTATCGTTTTTATTTATCTGGAAATCACCTATTGCAATAAATGATTCATTACCCCTGATTATACCTCCTATAAGTGAACCCTCGGGCATATTAAGGTTTCTGATGGTCTTTTTAGTTACCGGAGATCCTTCTTTTGCAACAAATTCAGCTACGTCAGAGTCTATGCCACTCAGGCATTTTAGTGAGGTAACCTCGTCACTCATTGAGTGTTTTATCATATAACTTGCAGCACTTAGCTTTTTATTAATGATAGTATCTATCCCAATATTTTGTGATATTTCAATATAGTCAAGGTTTTCAACAAGGGCAATGGTTTTCTTAACGCCGAATTTTTTTGCATGAAGACAGGTTAGGATATTTGTTTCTGAGCTATTGGTAACTGCAATAAACGCATCAACGCCTTCTATTCCTTCGTCTTCCAATAACTTAATATCACGGGCATCACCATTTATAATTAAGGTCTCATTCAATAAATCTGTTAGTTTAATCGACCGTTCACGGTCTTGTTCAATGAGTTTAATATTTAGTTCCAATTCAAGTTGTTTAGCAATAACTTTTCCAACCCTTCCACCTCCAACAACCATAATGTTGTTAATCTCAAAATCAAGATTCCCTCCAAGTTTTAGGAGTTCATCCTGTCCTTCAGGTTTTGTAATAACATAAACGAAATCATTGGATAAAAACACGGAGTCACCGTTAGGTATAAAGGTTTCATCGCCACGATGTATTGCGACTGCCCTGAAGTCAAGGCTTTTATATTGTGCCGCAATATCGTTAAGTGATTTGTTTACAACGGCAGCATCGGGGCTTATTTTAATTAATAACACAAGCAATTTTCCTTCCGACAGCTCGAAAATTTCAATTGCACCGGGTTGCTGAAGCAATTTTACAACTTCATGACCGGCAATATCCTCAGGTGAGAGTAGTACATCAATACCCAACTCATTATAAATTTTTTTATTTTCTTCAGCTATGTCTTGAAGGGTATTTACTCGTGCAATTGTGTATTTGGCTCCCAGTTTTTTAGCCAGTATTGCTGTAAGAATATTAATCGGCTCGCTGTGCAGTACTGAGATTACCAGATCAGCTTTAGCAACATTTGCCTTTTTAAGAACTGCTACCGAGTTCGACTCACCAACAATAGTTAATAAGTCTGCGTGTGCTTCAACCAGCTTGAGAAGCTCTTCATGAGGGTCAACTATTGTGATATTATGATTTGATCCAACAAGTGCTTCTGCCAGATAAAACCCAACTTCCCCATCACCAGCAATAATAATATTCATGAGCTCAAAAATGTATTAACTGATAAAAATAAACATTTTGCTAATAGGGTGCAAAACTATAAATATTCACCAACATAATCATGAAATACCACTGACAGATTAAAATGATTTAACAGACTATAATAATGATATTTACAGGGTTATAATATTTTTGTATCTTGCGCCGCAAAAATTATAACTAATAAATTTAACGATGAGTATATTTAAAAAAACACTATTGATGATTAGCGTGGTAATGCTAACAATGTCTGTTATGTCACAGTCTGTTGAAGATGCAGGAGCTAAATATAATGAAGGAAATGAGTACTACAAAGAGAAAAATTATAAGGTTGCCATTACATCTTACGAAGCAGCACTTAAGATAGCAAATAAAGTAGGTGCCGATGCTGCCGATCTTAAAGGAAGCATTGAAAAGCAATTATTAAATACTGTTTATGCGATTGGTAAAGAACAATATAAAGCTAAAAAATTTGATGCTGCAATTGCTTCATTTGAAAAATCATATGCAATGTCTGAGCAATTGGGTGATGAATCTAAAAAACAAAGTTCAACATCATTTATTGCTAAAGTTAGAACATCAAAAGGTGGTTCGCTTCTTAAGAAAAATAAAGTTGACGAAGCATTCGCTGAATATACGATGGCAATTGAACTCTTACCAACGTATGTAAATGCATATTATGGTTTAGTGCTTGTTTATAACAATCAGGATGATATGGCAAATATGATTGTTAATGCTGATAAAGTTATTGAGTATGGTGCTGCGAAAAAAAAAGCAGCCAAGATTATAAAAAAAACAAAATCTACAGCCTCTAAAGCATTAGTTAATGCAGGGGCAAAGGAGATACAAAAAGATCAAAGTAAAAAAGCCATCGAATTAATAGAAAGTTCATTTAATTATGCTCCTGGTAATTCAACAACATATTATTACCTTTCGTTGGCTTATGGAAAAACTAAAAACTGGGATAAATCAATTGAAGCAGCCAATATGGCTATTTCTTTAGAAACAGAAAAGGATAAATCAGATATGTATTTTGCTCTGGGACAAGCATACGAGGGTAAAGGTTCAGGAGGAGATGCATGTGTAGCTTACAAAAACGTTACAGGTGGACCAAATGTTGAGGCGGCCAAGTATCAAATGACACAGGTGCTGAAATGTAATTAATATAATATTTATATGGGCAGCTCGAATTATTCGGGCTGTCCTTTTTTTGTGAATTTTTGATTAAGTGCTTCTTTGGCACTTTCTTCCGATCCCAACATAATTGCCATCCACCTTGAGTTATCTCTTGATGCAAGGCTAATTTTCATGGCCATAGTAATCGGTACCGCTAACAACATACCTACATCACCCAGTATCCATCCCCAGAAAACCAATGATAAAAATACTGCCAGGGTTGAAAGATTCATTCCTTTTGCTAAAAATTTAGGTTCAATTATTTGTCCTATCACAAAATTTATTATTCCGTAAGCAATGCCAACATACAGCACTCCAGTTATTCCATCCTGAATAAGAACAAAAAGCATAATTGGAATAGCAGCAATTATTGAACCAATATTTGGTATATACCTCATAAGAAGAACCAATATTCCCCATATAATCGCATATTCAATGTGCATGATAAGCAATACTATTGTAACCAATGAACCACCTATTAGACCCGTTAAGGTTTTTACTCCCAAATATAGGCGAATATTTTTTGAAATAAGTGTAATGTTGCCGAGTGAAACATCAGGGTCTTTAAGTACTACCTTAAGCTTAATAGGAAAACTATTTGCTTCTCCAAGAATAAATGCAGCAACAAGAACTAACAAAGTAAGTTGCCCCAAAACACCTCCTATACCACTAATAAATTTACCTGCAAACGAAAACGCACTATTGGCGCTGAAGTTTTTCATGACATTATCTGATGAAATATCAAATCCATACCCATTAAGTGTGCTAATTGTGGAACGAGTAATTTCATGAAGTTCATTTTCATAATATGACAAATTTTGAGAAAACTTAATTATTGATCGTGTAACAGCTCCTCCCATACCAAAAAGAACAATTGCCAATCCCAGAACAACAATTATTATGGATAGAACACCATTTACCCCTTTTTTCTTTAGCCAATTTATTGGATGAGAAATAATAACACTAAAAAATACTGCCATTAGAATTGGATTGATTATTGGTGCTCCAATTTTTAATCCTGCAATAACAATTATAGCAGCAGATGCATAAAATAAGGGATGCATTTTAACATAACGGGGAAGTCCAGTGGTCATAGTATTAGATTTTAAAAATAAGTACGATAAAATTACTTAAAAAAAATCTTAATAATACCAATTAACCAAAATATGTTATTTAACAAATAGTATATAGATATTATAGGGATGGATTACAATATAGAAAATCCATTCAGATTTGAATTACTTTACAACCAGAATTTTTGTTACCACCTTTTCTGATTTATCTGTAGTTACAGCAAAAACCATATATATACCCGTTGCTACCTTTTCTCCGTTAAAATTATTTCCATCCCATATTGCCTGACCGCCTTCTGACTTTGTTTGATAAACCAGGTTGCCATAGCTATCGGTTATTTTTATAAATGAATCGTTTTCTAAGCCTTTTATGGCAATCAGTCCTGTAAAATTCTCTCTTACTGGATTTGGATAGGCATATACTTTTGTGCCTGCAGGTTGAGGAGGTGTGGCTGTACCTTTATATGAAATTATACCATTTGCTGTCCCGATAAATACTTCCCCATCAACGGTGATTGATAAACTAGTTATATTGTTCGAAAGTAGTGGGCTATTTTCGGCAGTAAAATGCTCAATTTGTTCTAACCCGTCGGGTGAGAATAAAAATAATCCGGCACGTTCGGTGCCAATCCATTTTTTGTTAGCTCCATCAACAGCAATAGCTGTTACAAGCTCTGTCTCCAATAAATAATCAGCTAAGCCAGAGCCATCATTTCTTGGAACTAGTATTTGTTGAGAATCAAAATTTGCCCCCGTAACAAATATGCTTTCAGGTGAATAAAACACACATATCCCTTTGTCTGTACCAACCCAAACTTCCCCATCCCTATCCGTAGCAAATGAATACACCTTATTACCTGGAATATTTCCTTGTCCTGATGCTGAATAAAGCACTTTAACTTTATCATCACCAACATCATCAATCGTATTACTATTTGTAAACACTATTACTAAACCATCGCTTCGCTTAATTATCCACTTCTGATCATAATTATCAATCATTAACTCTCCAATATCTTTTCCACTAAGGGAGCCCCCAAAATTAAACGACTTCCATTCTCCATCAGTTTTCATCACCGATAATAAATTAGGAGCACCTGAATTAGCAGCCCACATATTATTCTGACTGTCAAAGTCAATTCCGCTTATATTCACCAGGGATGGGCTAGCTACCCATGGTTTAAGAGTGCTATTAAATTGATTATATATTGTTGAAATCTCATTATTAACAAATTTAATAATGCCCCCCTGCCAGGTTCCAATATATGCATTACCAGAATTAGTGGGATCAACTTTTGCACATACAAAATCACTTATGGTATCAAAAGCTGGTATTGTCACCTGGTTATGAGTATGCCAGCTTTCATCAATAAATGAAAAAACACCATCCTTCATATAAAGTTTCGACCAGTTTGACTGCCTTCCTCCAGAAGCAACCCAAACATTGTTACCGCCTGCATCAAGTTCAAATACACTATTTGTACCAGGGCCATTGGGTTTAATAAATTCACCGTTCCAGCCCATATTCCAGATTTTAATTAGTCCTTTCGATTTATCCCCAATCCATATAAACTCATCATCCATATCTGCCGACAATGGAGAAATATAACTATCAGATGGTTTAAATATGCTGTATTGTAACACCATCTCCCTATTAAAAAGCTGAACATCTGATGGGTTTACTATCAACATATTATCACCAACAACATTCATCTGGCGATGCTGTTGATTGTTTTCTCTTTCAAAATATTCCCAAGTATTTCCATCATAAACGAACATTGTATCCTGTTGGAAATTATCGCTGAAGTAATTTGAATAAATTTTATTGTTAAAACTAACAACATGATTATAAGGCAAATCAGGATAAATAAGTTTTTGATCTTTATTCCATTGATGAAAATCGGCAAGGTTTAATCCATTAATATCAGCAAAGTAAATACCCGATTCGGTTCCTGCCATCAAACAGGTATCGTTATAGGTAATAGAATATACATTAATAGCATCGCCATTTGGTCCAATATAGTAAGTGTCAAATATTTCCTTCCTATCCATATCCAGTACTACAATTCCAAATCCGCAGGATAGATAGGCTAGTTGATCTCTGAAGGTTATGTTGTTAATGGTCTTGTTCCCAAGTATTTCTTTGTCTTTTATTTCGGGCAGATTGATTATAGTACCTTCCTTGGTTATTATGTCCAAATTAGTATTGGAATATGCGACAAGGATTTCTTCGGTAATACTATTATATCCTATTTTGTTAATGCCAATATCATTTAGTCCTCTAACCTTGTCAAACCTATCAACACGATTATCAAGCTTGTTATAAGTAAATATACTTAGTGCAGTGGCAGCATAAACCATATCATCAACTACAACAACATCTACAAGTTGGCTATATGGCAGATGTGTTCTCCAGCTACCGATTGCAGAACCTTGCGATATGCTGATAGCTGGTAAAATGATTGCAATTAAAAATAGTATAAAGGTAAACTTGTATTTTCGCATTAGTAAGGAGTGTTTTTTGTTTAACTATAAACTGCAAATAACTCAAATTATTGCCAATAGTAACCCGTTTTGAATAATATTAAAGGTTTTTTAGTGCCAAAAAATGATGATAAAAACTAGATTTTAATAATATATTATTGCTTTTTTGATGTTATTGAATAGAGCATAATTATTATCTATTAGCTGCAAAATTCTTTATTCATGATTATACTGAGATTGAATTTCCGCTTTCAGTTCTTCAATTGAATATGCATCAGATACTGAATAGTTTCCTATGGAAGTTCTTCTTAGACCACTCATATAAGCCCCGTTATTTAAGGCTTTACCGAAGTCACTAACCAATGACCTAATATATGTGCCTTTGGTGCAGCTAACCATAAAGGCCAATTCAGGAAGAACCAAGTTTAACAACTTAAATTCATGTATTGTAACTTTTCGGGATTTAATCTTTACTTCATTATCTTTGCGTGCATATTCAAAAGCACGCTTACCATCAATTTTTACTGCTGAAAATACAGGCGGGGTTTGATCTATTTCTCCTTCAAATCGCTTCGCTGTTGAAATAAGGTCATCATTTCTAATATTACTTATATCGAATGTTTGATGAACCTCGGTTTCCCTATCAAAGGATGGCGTTGTTGCTCCAAGGTACAAGCTTCCAATATATACCTTGTCGAGACCCTGAAAAGAATCAATTTGCTTAGTAAATTTTCCGGTACAAATTATTAGCAGTCCTGTTGCCAGAGGATCCAAAGTGCCGGCATGTCCAACTTTAATTTTCTTTACATTCAATGCTCGCTTTATGGTATAACGCAATGAATTTACAACATCGAAAGATGTCCAACCTAGGGGCTTATCAATTAATAGCACCTCTCCTTCTAGAAAGTTAAATGCCATTAGGAAATTGTTAAGTCAACACCAAGAAAATATAATAACAATATTGTTACACCTACAATTATTCGATACCAGCCAAACATCTTAAATCCATGTTTAGTTAAATAGCTTATAAACGACTTAATGGCAATCATTGCAACAATAAATGCAATTACATTACCAAAAATTAGTATGTCGATGTTATCCATAGTTATAGCACTATGATTCATTAATAGTTTGTATCCGGAGGCAGCTAACATGGTTGGAACAGCTAAAAAAAAGGAAAATTCTGCTGCGGTTTTTCTGTCGAGTTTTTGAGTCATGCCACCAATTATTGTTGCAGCCGAACGAGATACACCGGGAATCATGGCAATCACCTGAAAAAATCCAATTTTAAAAGCTTTTGAATATGTTATCTCCTGATTTTCACTTACCTTATTAAACCACTTGTCAATAAATAACAAAACCACCCCTCCTAAAATTAGCATAACAGCAACTACATAAACGCTTTCAAGTAGCATATCAATATAATCGCTTAATAACAACCCAAAAACCGCTGCCGGCAAAAAGGCAATAAATAGTTTATAATAAAACTTAATTGTTTGAAAAAACCTTTTCCAATAAAGTACAACTACAGATAATATTGCTCCAAATTGAATATTTATAATAAATGCCTGAATAAAATCATTGCTTTTCATGCCCATAATTCCCTCAGCTAATATCATGTGTCCAGTTGAGGAAACCGGTAAAAATTCCGTTATACCTTCTACAATGGCTAGTACAAGTGCTTCAAACCAACTCATACTTATTTTTTAATTGGTTTGTTTTGGGCGATGCATTATTGCAAATATTTCAATAATATAACCTGCTAAAATTAGAATTGGAGCAAGGGTTAACCTTCTAAATCCAAATAGTGCTTCGCTAAAAACTTCAGGATCATCAGAGCCACCTCCAATCATTAACAAGAAACCCAATATTATTACTATTAGACCAACAATTAAGATTGTATAATTGGTTTTGTTAAAAGCAAAGCCCAGTTCTTTTTCTTCGGTTTTTTGATTTTGAACTTTCACTGACATAATTTTAATTTTTTTCAAAAATACAATAATAACACTTTGGTTCAATTTGATTTAACCCACAAGATTATTTTTTGATTACAGGGAGAGTTTCATTTTTTTTCGCAAAAGGATAAATGTAAACCATAAAATGAATTGATCTAATATACTAAAACAATCATTAGTCTCTTATTGTTAGCTATTTGGCACTACCCGTACATAGCATCAGTTTTCATTCGCAAATACTTTTCAACAGCAAATAATGTTGATAATCCGGTAATCAGTAATCCTGAAACAAGTATAAAAACATTAAGATAAATTAACATTTCTCTACTTGAAAGGAGCATTAATTCAGGTATGCTTTGTTGAGCAGCAATTAATATACCATGTAATAGTGCCATGGCGATAAATGCGCTAACTAATCCCTGTACAAATCCAATGGCAATAAAAGGTTTTATTATAAACATTTCGGTTGCCCCAACAAGCTGCATAGTTCTAATTGTAAACCTTCTGGAATATATTGACAGCCTTATTGTATTATTAATTAATGCAACCGCAATGAATAGAAGCAATAAAGAAAAGCTGAAAAGGATTAAACTAATTTTCCTTAGGTTACTGTTAATTAGATGAACTACCGATTTTTGATAGAAGACCTCCTTAACAGATTCATTCGCCAGCACATATTTTTCCATTTTCTGTATACTATCATTGTTTGCCCAATCTGCATTAAACCTAACATCAATGGATGGTAATAATGGATTATTCTCGTCATCAATAAAACCTGTGAAATCCTCTCCCAGAACATTATTTAGTCTTCTTGTAGCCTCTTCTTTTGTTATATATTCTGTTGATTTAATGCCAGTTACAATATCCAATTGCTTTTGCAGATATACAATATCGGCTTCCTTAATATTGTCTTTCATAATAATTTCGAAACCAATATTTTCCTTAATATAATTCGATAGGCTTTTAGTGTGTAATACAAACAATCCTAAAAATCCAAGAGTAAACAATACAAGCGTAATACTTATCACCGAAGTAATGTATGATGTGTTGATTTTCCGCTTATAATAACTGTCGTTGTAATTGGCCATATATCAGGCTAAAATAAAAAATAATCCAATTGCAACTTTTATTAATTTCGCAAACTCATTTTTGAGCAACAATGAAACACTTAACTATTGGTATTCTGGTAAACCTGCCCCTGATTTTTATAGATCAAAATAATATGAGTTGGGAAGCATATTCGCTAATGGATATTTCCTTTGAAGAATCAGAACAACCAAATAATAAATAGACAAAAATAAATATCAAATATACAATGGGTTACGATTTTCAGAGCATAGAAAAAAAATGGCAGGATTACTGGAGTAAAAACCAAACATACAAAGCTGAAATTAATCATGAAAAGCCTAAGTACTATGTGCTCGACATGTTCCCTTATCCCTCTGGATCAGGATTACATGTAGGTCATCCTTTAGGATACATTGCATCAGATATTTATTCTAGATTCAAGCGACATAAAGGATACAATGTGCTTCATCCAATGGGTTACGATGCATATGGATTGCCTGCCGAACAATATGCCATTCAAACCGGAACACATCCCGAAATCACAACCGAAAAAAACATACTGCGATATCGTGAACAACTCGACAAGATTGGCTTTTCTTTTGATTGGAGTCGTGAAGTTAGAACAAGTGATCCAAATTATTATAAATGGACACAGTGGACATTTATTCAATTATTCAATTCGTGGTTCAATAACATAAGCAAAAAGGCTGAGAAAATTGATGATCTTATTAAGCAATTTGAAATAAAAGGAAACTCAGATATTGATGCTGCTTGCGCTGAAGTAGGTGAATTTTCATCTGATGATTGGAATAGTTTTAGTGAAAAAGAGCAGCAAGAGATGTTGATGCATTACCGTCTGGCATATCTATCCAACACAATGGTAAACTGGTGCCCCGATCTGGGAACAGTGTTGGCAAATGATGAGGTAAAAGAAGGCCTTTCGGAACGAGGTGGACATCCTGTTGAGAAAAAGATGATGAAGCAATGGTCGTTGCGTATAACAGCATTTGGCCAAAGACTACTTGAAGGTTTAGATAACCTCGACTGGCCCGATTCGCTCAAGGAAATGCAACGCAACTGGATTGGAAGAAGCGAAGGAGCATCTGTTGTTTTTAAAATAAAAAAATTTCTTGATAAAAAAGAAGAGACCCTAAAAGTCCTCCCCAGCGGGGAGGATTTAGAAGGGGTCGAAGTATTTACTACTCGTCCAGATACCCTATTTGGCGCATCATTTATGGTTCTTGCGCCTGAGCATGAGCTAATAGACCAAATAACCACTTCTGAAAAAAAAGAGGCCATTGAAAAGTATAAATCTTGGGCAAAAAACCGTTCGGAACGTGAGCGAATGACAGAAGTTAAACATGTAACAGGTGAGTTTACAGGGGCATATGCCATTAATCCTCTTACAAATAAAGAAATTCCAATCTGGATTGCCGACTATGTGCTTTCGGGATATGGAACCGGAGCCATAATGGCTGTGCCCGGGCATGATAGCCGTGACTTTGCATTTGCTCGTCACTTTGATCTGCCCATAATTCAGGTTGTTGTTAAGCAGGGTGATGATCCTTCAAACACTTCAACATGGGATGATTCCTATGATTCGAAAGAAGGGGTTATGATTAATTCCGGTTTTATTACCGGAATGTCAGTGGCTGAAGCTATAAAAGCTACCATCTTGAAAATAGAAGAAATGGGAATTGGTACGGGAACCGTTAACTACCGCTTACGCGATGCCATTTTCAGTCGTCAACGGTATTGGGGTGAGCCATTTCCTATTTATTACAAAGATGGAATGCCTTACGCATTAAAAGAAAGCGAACTTCCATTAAAGCTTCCAAAAGTTGATAGCTATTTACCTACAAGTGATGGAAACCCGCCATTGGCCAACGCTAAAGATTGGGTAACAAAAGATGGTTATCCTCTAGAAACCAACACAATGCCCGGTTTTGCAGGATCCAGTGGATATTATCTTAGATATATGGATCCGAATAATATTCATGAATATTTTTCAAAAGAGGCAAATCAGTATTGGAAAGATGTTGATTTGTACATTGGCGGTGATGAACATGCTGCCGGCCATTTAATTTATTCACGTTTTTGGAATAAATTTTTATTTGATCTCGGAATTGTTTGTGAAGATGAACCCTTTAAAAAGCTTATTAATCAGGGAAAAATTCAAGGGCGATCGAGTTTTGTTTACAGAATTCAGGGTACAAATAAATTCGTTTCTTATAATTTGAGAAACGAATATCAAACCCAAGCCTTACATGTTGATATTGACTTTGTGAGTAATGATGTATTGGATACTGATACTTTTAAAAACTGGAGAGCAGAATTTAATACAGCAGAATTTATTCTTGAAGATGGCAAATATATTTGCGGACATGAGGTTGAGAAAATGTCAAAATCAAAGCACAATGTTCAAAATCCTGATGCACTAATTGAAAAATATGGTGCCGATACACTTCGTCTGTACGAAATGTTTTTAGGACCACTTGAGCAAGATAAACCATGGGATACAAATGGAATAGAAGGCGTTTTCAGATTCTTAAGAAAACTATGGAGATTATATTTTGATGATAACGATAAGCTTATAGTTACCGATAACATAGCAACTGATGAGGAGTTAAAATCGTTGCACAAAACAATTAAAAAAGTAACATCTGATATAGAAAGATTTTCATTTAACACAGGTGTTAGTGCGTTTATGATTTGTGTAAATGAACTGAATGAACTGAAATGCCACAGCAGGGAAATATTAGAACCTTTGGCCATATTACTTAGCCCTTATGCCCCTCACATAAGTGAAGAAATTTGGCAAACACTGGGTAATAACAAGAGTATTAGCACAGCCTTTTATCCCATTCATAATGAAGGTTATCTTGCTGAAAACACATTTGAATATCCGGTAAGTTTTAATGGTAAGATGAGATTCAAAATCGCATTACCGGTTAATATGCCCAAATCACAAATAGAGGAGGAGGCTCTTAAAGCTGAAGAGGCACAAAAGTGGTTAGAAGGCAAATCAGTAAGAAAAATTATCGTTGTGCCAAATAGAATAATTAATATTGTAGTTGGATAAATTACTGTTATCGACAAATTAATAATAGAATTCAATATGTGCCTAAAGAAATATCAAATAATTATTTCGTTGTTGTTTGTGCTTTCTACTAACTTATTATTTTCACAAGATACGATAAACAACAAAGCTTTCAAAGTCGGAGAACAACTAAAATATAGAGTATATTATAGTTCATCACTCGGTAATTTTACGGCCGGAGAAGCAATATTGACTGTGGAAAACTGGAAAGGCACAAGCATCGGACGTACGAAAGATGTATATCACATTACAGGAGAAGGCAACTCAAAGGGCATGTTTAATTGGTTTTATAAAGTTAGGGATAAATTTGAGACTTTTACTGATAAAGAAACACTACTTCCATATGCATTTATTAGAAAAACACGTGAGGGAAAGTATAAGCAGGACGATAGGGTTATATTCGACAGGGAAAACGGGGAAGCAGTTACCAACTTAAAAAAAATTACAAAAATACCCCCTGATGTTCATGATTTTGTGTCGGCGTTATACTTCATGCGCACACTTAGTGTTGATGATTTTGATGCTGACAGTATGTATTATATTAACTTTTTCTTGGATGATTCGGTTTATACTTCTGCTGTTAAATATCAGGGTAAATCTGATTTAGTTACCAAATGGGGAACTATTACATGTTTAAAGATTGCACCAATGATGGCTTCAGGAGAAGTGTTTGCTGAAAAATATCCAATGTTTGTTTATGTAACCGATAATGAAAGTCATGTACCTATATTGGCCGAATCAGCAGTAATTGTGGGATCAGTAAAAATGGAATTGATCGAACATTCAAACCTAACATCCCCCTTAGATTCAAAAGAAAAAAGAAACACACATATTATTAAAAACACAAATGCTAATAACCTTGGTGAACAATAAAGTTATTTACTCTTTTTCGTAATAAATGGTGATTGTACCAAGTGGCGTAGTGGATTCAGAAACAATTTTACCTTCAGATAGGATTCCAAGATTATTGATTAATCCTGGGTTATCATCAAAAAAATAGGCAATAGAATTATCATCCTTGTCAAGCATATACTTAGTTTCATGAGTTGTACCTGGTGATACTATTACCAATGTTGAATCGTCAATTATTTTAAAATACGTTTCCTTTTGCATTTCAACTACCTGACGAAGCATTTCAGGATTGGTAAACTTCTCATCAAAATCAGTTTCAACCTTTTGCGCTTTCCAAGTGCCAACAAGTTTACTTTCGGGGCTACCGCCACATGAAGTAATTATTATTGCCAATACAAACATCAATCCTGTTAGTTTCAATAGTTGCTTCATATTGTTTAAAAATTTTTAAGAATGCAAAGGTACAACCATTTTGTTTTCTTCATTAAATCTTATGAATGTTTAACATTTGGAACGAATATTTAGATGCCATTGTAGTCCTCCACAATAAAATTCATATTTCAATATCTGATTTCTGGAGTAAAAAAATCAAAAAAATTTGGTTAATAAAAATATTAGTTGTTATTTTGCGAGTTAATGCTAACTAACGCTATAAAAATGCTTTCAGACAGACAGCAACAAATTATTGAAGAATCCATCAAAATAATTGATGATAAAGGAATACAGGGGTTAACGATTAAAAACTTATCGAAGGCTATTGGCATAAGTGAACCAGGTATATATCGGCATTTCGGGAGTAAGACTGAAATATTGCTTACAATTCTGGATAGTCTTAAAGAAATGGCAAATATGCTTTCAGGAATAATGGAAACATACGAAGGTACAGCAGTGGAAAAAATTGGTTTTATGTTTTCGAAAATGCTTGACTTATTTTCCGAAACACCATCGATGGTTTCTGTCATTTTTTCAGAAGAGATTTTTAAAAATGAAGAAGTGTTGAAGATCAGAATCGTTGAAATCGTAAATCTGCACGCACACACTATCGAGGCCGTTATCTCACAGGGACAAATAGAGGACAATGTAAGGAATGATATTGATGAAAAAAGCCTTGCATTGTTAGCAATGGGGACTTTAAGGCTTATTGTGAAAAAATGGGACTTAAATAACCACAACTTCAACTTAAAAAATGAAGGGGGTAAAATGATAGAGGTACTTAGCAAAGTACTGGAAAAATAGTTTGTATCACATAAAAAACTACCTGTAAGGACATTACATTTCAATCATAACTATACATAATAAATAAACTAAAGCCATGAAAATATCAAAAGTAGCAGATACTCCAACAAAAGAGAATCCACATAATGTAGATGTAAGATTATTGTACAATAAGGAAAGTGCACAGGCAGTACATATGCAGTTAGCACCTGGTGAAAGTTTAAAACCACATAAAACTCCGGTTGATGTATTTTTCTTTGTTATTGAAGGCACACCCGATATTCTTGTGGGCGAAGAAAAAGTAAGGGTTAAGGCAAACTCCCTGGTAGATAGTCCGAAAGATGTTGTTCATTGTATTTATAATAACACAAATAACATTGTCCGTGTACTGGTTGTAAAAGCACCCAAACCCGTAACCAGCACCAAAGTATTATAGTTTAACCATACTG
>ERZ890953.68-NODE-68-length-58827-cov-5.455897_pt1 | contig 58827 bp, 52 predicted proteins | sample MGYA00521264_ERZ890953 | MGnify/ENA primary metagenome ERZ890953 (study PRJEB32303, sample SAMEA104408629) | aquatic metagenome | biome: Brackish water; feature: Chemocline; material: water | place: Baltic Sea | collected 2014-10-26T21:54:00 | depth 200 m ...
CCATAAAGCGGCTAACACCCTTGGGAACGAGCGTTAAAATTTCATCCGAAACAAGGCGGTCATAGAAAATCACATCAGCAGTTTGAATAAGGCGTAAAGCCTTAACTGTTAATAAATCTGGATCACCTGGGCCAGAACCCACCAAATAAACCATTCCTTTATCCATTACTATTTACCTAATTCTTTATAGTCAGGATATCTTGAAACTGAATCGGTAGCTTCAGATTCAAGATATCAAAAAATGGAGCATTTAAAGTAAGCTCATAAACATTTAACACATTAAAAGAGAATTTAGACTTCGCTAATATATTTAGCATTGATTATCATCAAGTCCCCAAAGTAAGCCTTATTTCACTTGACCTGAATCAACTAGATTAAGCTCTTCCTTCAGTACTGGATGCCAATAATATATAACTTAAGATTATCGTTATTGTTTAAAAATATTAAATTATAAAGTTATAAACACTATGCAGAGCAGCCATGAAAAGTTAGAAATAATCTATATTAAGAAGAAAATTTGAGGAAAGGTATTTGTTCCAAAAAAAAACAGTGATGTTTTTACACCCTCTCTCAATATAGGCTATTTAATTCAAATTTAAACCTTAACGCAGATAAAAAACTAAACACGATACCGACTGTAACCGCAAGCAAATGCTATTTCGACAGAACCCCATATTTGGGTGTCCTGATTCCAGAAAATTAGATAAAATACGAGGTTATTCCACAGTGATTTTACGCACTAAGGGAGAAATATTGTTTTCTCATGGAAAAACGGCTTTAAATTTTTATTTTGTCTTCAGCGGCTTTATAAAATTAAGCCGCTATAACTGACTTAAAAGCATCCTGGCCACTCAGAGCATCCTTGAAAGATGGGCGTTATCTGACCTGTTGACAGAAGGAACATTTAAAAGGATGATTTAATACAATATTCAATTTGCCAGTTTTGTTGGAACTATTTTTTATTTTAAAGTTGTAGTGAGAATTTGTGGATATTAAATCAAATAATGAATCAAGCTGTAACAAAATGGAATCGTTATTGCGTCAAAATCCGCTTTTTGGACGGCTTGATGACAGACAATTAGGTGAAATGTGCAATTACTCAAGAGTTATCAATTTATCAGAAGGAGAAATATTATTTTCTCATGGGGAAGCAGCCTTTAATTTTTATTTTGTTTTCAGCGGTTTAATCAAACTCTATCGGCAATCGCCTTCGGGGCAGGAAAAAATTTTTGAGCTGGAAGAACCGGGCCAAATCTTTGCTGAAGCCTTAATGTTTTACGCACAAACAAATTACCCGGTCAGTGCTGCTGCGATGAAAGACTCGACAGTTGTAGCCATAAACTCTCGAAAATTTCTCCATATTTTAAAAAATTCATCAGAAACCTGTCTGTTAATCATGGGGGACCTTAGCAAACGCATGCATGAACTGATTAATAATATTGATGAATTAAGCTCATTAACAGGGCGCAATCGGGTCGCCACTTATCTACTGGATCAATCGATTAATAAGGGCTCGACATTCAAACTCGAAATTCCAAAAAATGCTATTGCATCAATGCTCTCATTACAACCTGAGACCTTTTCCAGGTTACTTAAGGAACTCTCCAGAAAAAAAATTATTGCCGTTAAAGATAGTAATATTAAAATTATCGACCAGAACCTATTGAAAGATTTCGCCGGAATTTTAAATTGATAAAACTTGTTTATCCAAAGCTAACTGAAAGAACGGTTTTTATTAACTACGAAATAGCCTGATAATACTGATTCTGCGGATGCTTTGCTTCGGCAAAAAAGTACCAGCGTTCAGCCATTAAACCTATATACTGAACGGCGAAAGCCACCATCGGTAAAAATGCAGATTGCATGAAATAAGAAGCTACAATCAGTGCAACCGGCACCAGAAATACCAGTACCAGAAAAATACGACGCATTGAATTTACGAAAAAAGGCGATTTGTGATGAAAGAATTCACGGGTATTAAATGAGCCCCCCATAAAACCCTGAGTTTGTTGCCTGATGGTCTGGTGACGAACGCCAATCGCAGAGCTTAAATTGAAATTATGCCTGAGATTGCGATTCCTGATTAGCGATGCAAATCGAGTGATTGCTGAGATCAACGTAAAAATCACCGCCCAGGTGCCAAAGAAAGCGACCAGATCAATGCCTTCATAAGCACTAAAAGCCGCCGCAAACATAAAACCGGAAGCCAGCCCAAGAAAGGTAAAGTTCACTACAGTCAGGGGGGTGTACCATTCTTTCAGAAATTTAAGACTGGCATAAATCATAGCTGTACTAAGAAACAAAACGAAAGCCGCAATACTTGCCAGAAACCCGACTATAAGACTCAGGTCTACCGGTAGCGCGTCAGATACGGTGAATAATGGTTGCGTCCAGCCAAAAAAATGGATCAGGACATACAGAAATACCAGGCCCATAAAAACTGGCAGAACGATGACTTCACGTGATAGCCAGGAAGTACGCCACTGCGTAACGGCACGCCAGGCACGCTCGGGATGTCCAAGATGAAAAAAGGATGCCAGTAACCCACCTGCCAGAAATACCAGTGCGACAAAACCGCCAAGTGCATAAAAATTCTGACTTTCCTGAGCCGGTAGCAACTGGGCCAGGCTATAAACCTGGCCGGTAAAAAGCGCCAGAAACAGACCCTGACCTATGCCGATCAGGGTGGTGAGAAAAATTACTGAAAAAGCGGGATGCATATTGTTAAATTCCTAAATTGATTGAATAGCCATGCATTTATTGACCATGCAGGATTACCAGGCGACGTCATCGAGTGTTTCACTCTGTTGATCGAAAGGCTCTTCATCTTCTTTACGCAGCGGATTATCGGCACGTACCAGTTCATCATCTGATATATGAATTTGCTGTTTGCGCCTTGGCAGATAATGATTAGACGGACGTGCGCCCCATTCCGGTTGCAACTGATATCCGCCCTGTTCTCGGATCGCCCTGGATGCTTCTGAATCGGCATCATGCACATCACCAAAAATACGTGCACTGGTCGGACAGGCCATCACACAGGCAGGTTTACGTTCTTCCTCTGGCAAGTTCTTATCATAGATACGGTCGACGCATAATGTACACTTTTTCATGACCTTGCCGAGTTCATCAAATTCACGTGCACCGTAAGGGCATGCCCATGAACAGTACTTACAACCGATACATTTGTCATAATCCACCAGCACGATACCGTCTTCCTCGCGCTTATAGCTGGCGCCGGTAGGACATACCGGTACGCAAGGTGGATCTTCGCAATGCAAACAGGATTTCGGAAAATGCACGGTTTCTGTATTCGGATAACAACCGACCTCGTAGGTCTGAACCCGGTTAAAGAATACACCGGATGGATCTTCGTCATACGGGCGTTGATCCGGTAACGGCCCCGCCCAACCGGATGTATTCCATTGTTTACAGCTAGTGACACAGGCGTGACAACCCACACATACATTTAAATCAATTACCAACGCAAGTTGTGTCATTTGATACCCTCTTTTTTACGAAAAACGCCTGCAAAATACGACTGCCATTTCCCATTTCGTTTCTTTTGCCCCGGCAACTGCTTAAGCATTGGAAATTGCGGTGAAGTCTCCTGCGGTTCAGCATCATCGGCTTTATATATTTTAACCCGTACATCAAACCACGCAGCCTGCCCGGTCACTGGGTCCGAGTTAGAGAGGTGATCACCTGCCTCACATTTTGGTAATTCTTCCGGAATCAAATGATTTAACAGGAATCCCTTTTTCGACTCGTTAGCTTTAGCCGATAATCCCCAGGCACCCGGGGCTTTACCAATCGCATTCCAGGTCCATACCGTACCCGGCTCAACTGCTTCGGAGTAACGACACATACAACGTACTTTACCGGTTGGGGATTCAACCCAGATCCAGTCACCGTCCTCAATACCTTTTGGCTTAGCGGCAAGTGGATTCACAAACAGATAGTTATGGGTATGAATCTGACGCAACCAGGCATTTAATGAATCCCACGAGTGGTACATCGCCATAGGACGTTGCGTCAGGGCATTCAATGGATAATCCTGGGTGTTAGATAAACGTGATAACAATGTTTCACTGTAAAACGGTAGAGGGTCGAAATTCTGCTCAATGCGTTTACGCAGACGATCTGGTGGCTGACGCCCTGTTGTTTTACCCTGCGCTGCCAGACGGAATTTCTGCAGAGGTTCAGAATATAGATGAATAGTAATCGGCTCTGCATAACGCGTCATACCATGCGCACGTGCCCAGTTCAGGTAACCCTTGTTCCAGTTACGCATGTATTGATAAGACTTGGGCAGTTCGTAATGATAAACACAGCCATTCTTCTGGTACATTTCCCACTGGCGTGGATTAGGTTCACCTTTCAGAAACTTCTCGCCGCCTGTTCCTCGCCAGCCGGCCAGAAAACCAATACCGGAACCGGGAGAGGTTTCATAGTTGGTTATAAAATCAGGATAATCACGATATTTTCGCTCACCATCTTTATCAACAAAAGCTGGCAGTCCCAGTCGTGATCCCAGTTCGATCAGCACTTCCTGAAATGGTTTACATTCACCGGTTGGCGGTACCACAGGAATACGTACAGCATCCACCGGGCCGCTGTATTCGGAAATAGGACGATCTAACATAGATAGAGCATCGTGACGCTCCAGATAAGTTGTATCGGGTAGCACCAGGTCGGCAAACGCTACGGTTTCTGACTGGAATGCATCACACACGATCAGAAATGGAATCTTGTATTCGCCGTTTTCATCCTTGTCTTTCAGCATGTCTCGCACACTCACCGTATTCATCGACGAATTCCATGCCATATTGGCCATGAACAGCAACATGGTATCGATTTTGTACGGATCACCTCGCCAGGCGTTGGTGATAACATTGTGCATCAGGCCGTGTACTGATAACGGATATTCCCAGGAAAAAGCCTTGTCGAGACGTACCGGCTCACCTTTATCATCGATGAACAAATCTTCGGGTTTGGCTGGCCAGCCCAGAGGCATACCGTCGAGTGGCGTATTTGGCTGCACGCCATGTTCACTATTAGGCGGTTTAGGACAAGGTGGAATTGGGCGCGGAAAAGGTGCCTTGTGACGGAACCCGCCCGGACGATCAATAGTACCCAACAGTGTCATCAGGATACTGAGTGCGCGAATCGACTGGAAACCATTGGAGTGAGCTGCCAGACCGCGCATTGCGTGAAACGCAACCGGGTTACCCTTGACTGACTCATGCACATTATCCCAGCAATCTTCCCACTGAATAGGTAACTCGATCTGATGGTCACGAGCGGTAACACCCATTTCATGAGCCAGACGGATTATGTCTTCAGCAGGAATGCCGGTGATGCCTTCCGCCCATTCAGGGGTATATTCCTCGACCCGTTCTTTCAATAGCTGAAATGCCGGTTTTACAGCAGTACCATCTTCCAGCGTAAATGAACCCATCAGGCGAGGATCGACACCTGGAGTATGAGTAGAAATTTCCCTGTCAATCGCTGGATCCCACCACAGTTTGTTTTCAGGATCAAAACAACCTTCTTCAATATGCATTTCAAAACGCTTGAACAGTCCATGATCATCACGTTTCTCATCAGTGACAACCAGTTCAGCAGAGTTAGTGTATTGAACCAGGAACTCACGGTCGTATAAACCCTGTTTGATTAACTGGTGGATAATAGCCAGGATCAAAGCACCATCAGTCCCCGGTTTGATAGGTACCCATTCATCAGCAATAGCAGAGTAACCACTACGAATCGGGTTGATGGAAATAAACTTGCCACCGTGACGTTTGAACTTGGATATATGTATTTTTAACGGGTTTGAATCATGATCTTCTGCAGTACCGAACATCACAAATAACTTGGCACGTTCCAGATCAGGGCCACCAAATTCCCAGAATGAACCACCAATCGAATAGATCATTCCGGCTGCCATGTTCACCGAACAAAAACCACCATGGGCGGAATAATTAGGTGTACCGAACTGTTTGGCGAACATACCAGTGAGGGCCTGCATCTGATCACGCCCGGTACACAGGGCAAACTTTTTGGGATCGTCAGCACGAATTTTCGCCAACCGCTCTGCCATGATATCGAAGGCTTTTTCCCACGAGATTTCTTCAAATTCAGAATCACCACGTTCAGCGCCTGGCTTACGTAATAAAGGTTTGGTTATACGTGCCGGAGAATATTGCTTCATGATACCGGATGAACCCTTGGCGCAAATTACTCCCTGATTATGCGGATGTTTCGGGTTACCTTCGATATAACGTATCTCACCATCTCTCAGTGTGACTTTTATACCGCAACGACAGGCACACATGTAGCATGTAGTCTCTTTGACTTCTATATTGCCTATATCACGGTCCGATTGGCTCGTTGGATCCTGCATACCTGAATTTTCCCGTATAAAAAGTAAAAACTCCAGTCCCGAATAAAGGATTAACTGGAGTATCCATAAAGCTAACACATTAATTACTTTATTCTAATATTCAAATATTGATGGTGCAACCCCAGCATTGAAGGGGTATTAACAGCATAAGAGATAGGGGTTATATCTCTGATTGGGTGAAAGACCAACAAAGTGACCGAATTCACCAGCTACACTGCCCGGATTTTTCCTGAAGCATTTTCAAATAATCCTGGTGATGGCCTAAATCCTCTTCAGATACTTTCCACAACGTTAATCCTGCGTTATTGATTGTAGCAACCGAAACACCTTCAACATGATCTGCCTGTTCTCCATCTTCAGCTTCCAGAGTGAGCGCAGTCTGCCCGCCCGTCATTAGCAGGTAAACTTCGGCTAAAATTTCAGAGTCGAGTAATGCTCCATGCAGTGTCCGGTGACTGTTATCTATTTCATAACGACGACATAAAGCATCCAGATTATTTTTTTGCCCGGGATGCTTCTGCCGAGCCATCACCAGCGTATCCAGTACACTACATATTTCACCGATGGATGGCTTTGAGTCATCCAGTAATTTTATTTCATTGTTCAGAAACCCGACATCGAACGGTGCATTATGAATGATTAACTCGGCACCTTTTATGTACTGCAGAAAATCATCAACCAGCTCATGAAAGCGTGGTTTATCCTGCAGAAATTCGTTACTGATACCATGTACATTAAAGGCTCCTGCATCAACTTCCCGATCCGGATTTATATAATGATGCCAGTGATTATCAGTTACCCGCCGGTTGATTACTTCAATGCAACCAATTTCAATAATTCGATGTCCCTGCGAAGGTTCTAAACCTGTCGTTTCTGTATCCAGAACTATTTGACGTGCCATTATCCTCTTCCTGTATTTTCATCAATACCCTGATTAGCCAGCTGATCGGCTATTTCATTGCCATGAACACCTGAATGTCCTTTAACCCAGTTCCATTTAATATTATGTCTGGAAGCTTCATTATCCAGCAACTGCCAGAGGTCAACATTCTTAACCGGCTTTTTCGCCGCTGTTTTCCAGCCATTTTTTTTCCAGCCAGCCATCCATTCGGTAATACCCTGCAGGACATATTTGGAATCGGTGTTTAAGTCAATATGACAGGGACGTTTGAGAGCCTTCAAACCTTCAATCACTGCAGTCATTTCCATTCGATTATTAGTGGTTTCGGGAGCAAACCCGTATAAATTTTTACGAGAGCCATCGTATTCCAGATACACGCCCCAGCCACCGGGACCCGGGTTGCCTCTACAGGCTCCATCAGTAAATAATATTACTTTATTTGTCATATTTTTTAGTTGTCATGTTTAACCTGGAAATATCAATTGAGCGCGAAAAAGATATGTAAGGTATTGATATACACGGTGAATTAAGAACTTGCGTATTCTTGCGTGTTTTAACTGATTTTTCCAGGTTCAAGCCCCGGCCTACTGTGGGTCTTACCACGGGTGATAAAACCTGACGTTTAACCCAGCGCTGTCTGATCGGTGTTAAGGGAATGGTATTTTTTTCAAAGACTAAAATATTTAAGGCTGCAGAAAATTTCAACCAACGTTCACTAAATTTACTCAATATACGTGAGCGGGCAATCAGATTCGGATAATTGAAAGGCGGGATAAAGCCACATTTAAATTGATGTAACTGATCAAAGCCTAATAAACTAGCCCAGTCATTCAGGCGTCCTGCCGTATAATAATGCCCGGCCCAGGGCGCATCATCCAGCCAGCCCTGCAACATATGGCGCAAACCCCAGAAGGAAACAGGGTTGAAATCGATAATAATTAACTTTCCGTCAGGAATCAGCACCCTGTTTGCTTCACGCAAAATAGCATGCGGGTCTTTTGACTGGGATAGTGAATGCATCAGCACCACCAGATCTGTGCTATCACTGGCGACAGGCAAAGAACTACTATCAATCAACACCTGCTGCTGCCCATCATCCCCCTGACCGAAGCGAAACACATGATTGATACGGCATTGCTGCATCAATTCAGCAGATTGATTAATGCAGCCCAATTGCACAGCATAATAACCAAAACTGGTTGCCAGCACCGAGTCCAGGCGACTTTTTATCTGTTCAACCAGATATTGGCCCAGAGCTGTTGAATACCAGGCATCCAAACTTAAAGAATGGTGCAAGTGATGATATTTTTTAAATTTTTTAGTAATTTTCAACTATATAATAACCTTGCGTAATCAGCTTCTGCCTTGTAGCATCTGCCAGCAATAAAAACCAAAAGAAAGCCAAGTGACTAAAAATAAAACTAAATTATTGATAATAATCCAGCTAGCCGCCTTCCTTACGATAAGCGGTTGTAAAACGATGTTTACTGAAAACGGCTTTACGGCAAAACCGGATACCGCTCTATCTACAGCTGTATCTATTGATAGCCAGACATCAACGCAACCATTGCAAATCGAAAAAATCGCTAATAGCTCAGATGACAGTATAGCAAATGTAGAGATTAAGCCGACAGAAAACTATCTATCGCAAAACGATCTATCTGATTTCGATGCACAGGCAGCACAGATTCACCAGGAATTAATTCAGCTACAGAATAATAATAAGCCGGAAAATCCACCTGTTGATGTTGAGGAAATAGCCCAGCTGGCGGAAATAGCGCTGCAAAATGAAACCAATGCCTGGAGTCGCCTGCAATCAGGCATGCAAATGAATCCAGTAATGAATGACAGGGTTCAATCTCAACTTGACTGGTTTCTGGCTCATCCGGAATACCTTACCCGGGTAATGCAACGAGCCTCTCCTATTCTTCCCTTTATTCTGGATGTTATTAACGAAAAAAATCTGCCTACAGAGATGGCTCTTTTACCCATCGTTGAAAGTGCCTATCAGGCATTTGCTTACTCACATGGCCGCGCTTCCGGCATGTGGCAAATCATACCATCTACCGGTAAGCATCTTGGACTAAAACAAAACTGGTGGTATGACGGTCGACGCGACATTATTGAATCTACCCATGCTGCCACCGATTATTTGCAAAGCCTTGCTGGACAGTTTGATAATGACTGGGAACTGGCACTGGCTTCTTACAATGCCGGTCCCGGCAAAATTCGTTCTGCGATCAGGTACAATAAAAAGAAAGGCAGAAAAACAGATTTCTGGCATTTAACCCGTATTCGCCCCGAAACTAAAAACTATGTGCCCAAATTATTAGCTCTGAAAGAATTATTTTCCCACCCGGATAAATACGGGCTTGACCTATTGCACATTGAGGATGTACAAAGTTATGAAATAGTAGAGCTGGATAGTCAGATCGACCTGGCATTAGCCGCCGACCTGGCCGACATTACCACTAAAGAGCTTTACCAGTTAAACCCTGCATTCAACCGTTGGGCTACCGCTCCGAATGGACCTCACCGGTTATTACTGCCTAAGGAGAATACTCAACAATTCAAAGATAACCTGGCCCAACTTCCAAAAAGCAAGCGCATAAACTGGGTTCGGTACAAGATTAAAAATGGTGACACCCTTAGTCAAATTGCAAAAAAATATCGAACCAGTACGGCTTTAATAAAAAATGTTAACCAGATTAAAAAAACTAACATTCGTGCTGGTAAATACCTGTTAATTCCAACGGCTACCAAATCTATAAAACAATACACCTTGAGCCAAAATTCACGTCTGAATAAGATTAAGAATACTTCACGCCAGGGTCAGAAAATTACCCATATAGTTAAATCCGGTGATAGCCTGTGGAGCATTTCGCAACGCTATAATGTAAAAACCCGCTCTCTGGCAAAATGGAATGGCATGGCACCTATCGATACTTTAAGTATCGGTCAGGAGCTGGTCATCTGGAAAACGACAAAAGCCCAGGCCCAGCACGTCAGTCTGCTTGACACCAGCCCTCAGCATAAAATGCATGCACTTCGATACACGGTACGTAAAGGAGATTCTTTATCACGTATCGCCGATAAATTTAATTTACGTGTTGCCGACATAAAAAAATGGAATAAAGTCGGAAAATATATTAAACCCGGTCAAAAACTAAAACTATATGTCGACATCACCCGTCAATCAGGTTAATTTCAATTTTACCAACCCGCTCACATTAAAAACATTGAGACCTATTGATTTCTCCGCTTAACGGTTACAAAATAGGTTTTCAGATACAGCTGTCGTAGGAAAAGCTTACTCACCATGCCAACAGAAATTGATCCAAACGCCATAAAAGAACTGTCACCGATCAATTCATTAAATCATGAGAACGTTCAGGATTTAATAAAAAAAATAAAACTGGAAACAATTAACCCCGGTCATTACCTGTTTAAAAAAGGCGATATGGACAAGGCTCATGTTTACGTCATGAAAGGTACCATTGAACTTGTTTTAAACAAAAAAATCATCAAAACAATTACTGGCGGCTCGGAAGACAGTAAACACCCGATAGCTCATTCCTTTCCGCGTACAGTTTCTGCAAGAGCTAAAACAGCCACCTCTATAATCCGCGTCAATAGTGACATGCTTGATATTATGCTTACCTGGGATCAAACGGGTAGCTACTCTGTAGAATCACTCGAAGAGTCGGATAATGATGATTCCACTGACTGGATGACACGCATTTTACAAACCCGCGCTTTTCATAGAATACCCCCTGCTAACATTCAGGCGATGTTTATGCGCATGGAGACTGCACACTATAAACCGGGTGATATTGTCATCAACCAGGACGACACGGGCGACTACTTCTATATTATCAAAGAAGGCCGCTGCATGGTTACCCGTTCTACTCCTGCAAACCCCAAAGGAGTGAAACTGGCAACTTTATCGGTAGGTGACAGCTTTGGAGAAGAGGCATTAATTTCTGAAAGTAAACGAAATGCAACTGTTACCATGCTGACTGAAGGTAATCTAATGCGCCTGAATAAGGATGACTTTAATTCATTATTGAATGAACCCTTACTCAACTGGGCAGACTATGCAGAAGCAAAAAAGGTTATTGATGAGGGTGGCTTATGGCTCGATGTCAGGTTACCGGCTGAGTATAAAGCCAAACGCATTAAAAACAGCATCAACATTCCACTTATTTTTTTACGCATGAAGGCGAACTCACTGGATAGCAGCAAAAAATATGTGATCTATTGTGATACTGGAAGACGTAGTTCTGCAGCTTCATTCCTGTTGAATGAAAGAGACATTACTTCTTATGTGTTAACAGGTGGAGTCGATAACGCCGCACCAGATGATATCGAAGAATAATAGAATCAAATATAAATTGAGAACCACCCTTAACCACACTGATCACTGATAAACCCGGCACCTTCAGCATTACCAGAAGTTAAGAATTCAGGTATTAATTCAGGTAAGCCATCTCAGAAATTTCGTTTGCAGTATCTATCTGTTCCGGATCAAGAAATTCTTCTGCATATTGCAGATAAACCTTTTCACCTACAAAAATATCGTATATATCAGGGTCGATATGATTATCCTGTTTCATAAAACTCATGATTTTCAGACACTCTGAAAGCTTTTTGCCTTTTTTATAAGGCCGATCAGAAGCCGTTAAAGCTTCAAAAATATCAGCAATAGCCATTATTCTTGTCTGAATAGACATTTCATCTTTGCGTAATCCCTTTGGATAACCGGTACCATCCATTTTCTCATGATGACCACCAGCATATTCAGGTACATTTTTTAAATGTTTAGGAAATGGCAGTGATTCAAGCATATTGATTGTGGCAACAATATGATGATTAATAACTTCTCGCTCTGCCTCATTTAGTGTCCCTTTACGAATTTTTAAATTCAATAATTCATCTTCACTCAGTAGCGATACCGTCTCACCTTTCATATTAATCCACTGTAGCTGCGCAATCGAATTGACGCGATCAATATACTCATCCGTCATGAACTCTCCGCCCACGTTTGTCCTTTGTAGAAATTCGAAATCAAGTTTTAATTGATCGCATTGTTCATTATAGCGAGTCGTCAAACCCTCAATTGATAGTCCCTGCTGCTGATAACTTTTACAGTTTTTTAAATATTCAATTTCCTTATCCCTTAATAAAATCTCAATCTTATGTTCAATTATATGTATTCGATCAAATATTGTTTCCAGCTTTGTTGACTTATCCATCACATATTCGGGAGTCACAACCTTACCGCAATCATGTAACCAGGCTGCGGTCTCCAGTTCATAACGATCTTTATCAGAAATGTGAAATGTTTGCAGTGGACCGGCATTCACCTTATTAACTGCCTCGGCCAACATCATCGTCAATACAGGAATACGACGACAATGCCCTCCGGTATAAGGTGATTTATCATCGATCGCACTCGCAATCATTTTAATAAATGCTTCAAAAAGTTCCTGCAATTCATTTAACAGGCGTTTTTGAGTTAACGCTACTGCCGCCTGTGAAGCAAGTGATTCAGCTAACTGCTGATCGACTTCAGTGAAGCTGATTACGGAACCAGTCTCAGGATCTTTAGCATTGATCAATTGCAAGACACCAATAATCTCACGCTCATGGTCTTTCAGCGGAAAAGTAAGAATAGATTGAGTTTTATATCCGGTAGAACTATCAAACTGTCGGGCACCGGTAAAATCATACCCATCTTCGTTATAGGCATCTTCAATATTGATGGTTTGCCCGGTTAATACACAATGACTGACAACCATATGATGATTTTCACTGCCATCGTCAAGATAAAGCGGTAAAGCATCGAATTCTATTTTATTACCGGAAGTCCCTCCCATTTGTATCGATAACGAATCGTTTGAAATAATTTCAAATGATAGTGAATTTTGTTTGACAAAATATAGGGTTCCGCCGTCCGCATGGGTAAGAGCTTTTGCTCCCATCATAATTAATTCAAGCAGTTTACCCGTGTCTTTCTCGGCAGATAAAGCTATACCAATTTCAGTCAGCCGATCAATTCTTTCCAGTAATTCATTCATATAAAAGGCTAGTACAGTTGAGCACTTAAACTAATAGTCCCGGTTTATGTTAAACATAAAGTGTAGTTCAACAATTACATTTATACTGTAGAATGAAGAATCTTATTAAAATTTTAAGCTACCTGTGTCACAAAACTTGATAACTATAAATATAAATCAAATTTATAATGTATTTAAGCTGGAAAAATTGCCGTTTCCTACCTATTATCCTTACTCTTTATATAAATAATAAATACCTTAATGTGGAGAGGGCATGAAATCCCATTTCTGGAGTACCGACTGGTTTATCGGTTTAATCATAACCATAATTATCATACTGTCTTCAGGATCCAATCAATTACAAAGTCTTGAGCGTGAAGCTTATGACTGGGGTGTAAGATCAACTGAGCGTTTTCCTTCTGAAAAAATAGCTGTCATTGCTATTGATGATGTCAGTATTGCTAATATTGGCCGATGGCCCTGGCCTCGAGATCTGCATGCAGATATGATTAAGCAACTTGCAGAAGGTGGCGCCAAGGTCATAGGTCAAACTGTTTTTTTTCTTGAACCACAAACTGATCCCGGGATGGTTTATATCCGGGAATTAGTAAATTTTTTCTCAAATGCCAGCTTCAATGATATACCTGCAGACATAGATACTTTATCTACTCTCATTGAATCCGATAAGAAACACCGTGCAACAGCTGACCTTTTACAATTTTTTCTGCAGACCAATCTACATACACGATTAAATCAGGATCTGGACACACTCAAATCAAGACTATTTGCAGCAGAGCAGGCACTGGATACCGATAGCAAACTGGCAGACAGTATGTCCAGAGCAAAAAATGTCGTGCTTGCCATGCCTTTCATTCTGGGTACACCGCGTGGTAAACCGGATCAGCAATTACCAAACTATATTTTAAAAAATGCCTTATCGACAATTCACGACAGGGTTCAGGCACAGGCTCAGGGGCTTTACCCCATTACCTCGATTGACGCCATAGTCCCCATTCCTAAACTTGGTGCTGTAGCTTCTGCTATCGGACATTTAAATATAATACCTGATGTTGATGGTGCTATCCGTTCTGAAGCTCTGGTAATCAAGCATTATGATCGCTTCTACCCGTCGCTGGCCTTGCAACTGGCCGCGAAAAGCCTCAACTTGAGTAACTCTGATATAAAAGTAAATCTGGCTGAAAGTGTGGAGTTAGGCTCACTCAAAATTAAAACCGATAGCCAGCTTATGATGAACACCTTTTATTACTCCGATATCGAAGGGTTTCCTGCATTCCAGGTAGATTCATTTTACGATGTCTACTCGGGTAAAATTCCCATAGAAAAGTACCAGGGTAAAATAGTTATCATTGGTGCTACTGCCGTCGGCGTGGGTACCAACCAGGTAACGCCTATTGATTCTGCCATGCCTCCTGCATTATCACTTGCCCACTCTGTTTCCAGTATTTTAAATGAAGACTTTTTCATCAATCCTGAGTGGGGTATCTGGGTAAGACTCGGTGCCTTCCTGTTTGTAGCTATTTACCTGATGCTCATCATGCCACGTTTAAAAGCAGGTGTTGCTGCCGCTCTGACTCTGCTTATTCTGGTTGGCTTACTGGCAAGTCATTTCATCCTGATGACATCAAACACCATGTGGATTCAACTCATGGGACCGGCAGCCCTGCTTGTCATAGGGCACCTGTTGATAACCACTAAACGATTTCTTGCCACCGAACGCGGTAAAATTAAATCAGACGAAGAATCCTCAGAAAGCAACAGAATGCTCGGCATAGCCTTTCAGTCACAGGGTCAGCTCGATATGGCCTTTGAGAAATTCAGAAAATGCCCGCTGGATGATTCAGTTATGGAAGCCATGTATAACCTGGCACTCGATTTCGAACGAAAACGCCAGTTCAATAAGGCGACCAGTGTCTACCAGTATATGTCAAAACACGACACTCAGTTTCGTGATATCAAAGTTCGTATGGATCGCGCACAGCAGATGGAAGAAACCGTTATGTTTGGTGGTAGTGGCGGACACGCTGGTGGAACCTTACTACTCGATGGTAACAACATAGAAAAACCCATGCTGGGACGTTATCAAGTTGAAAAAGAGCTGGGCAAAGGTGCGATGGGCATAGTTTATCTGGGTAAAGATCCTAAAATTAGCAGGGTTGTTGCCATTAAAACAATGGCTTTAGCGCAGGAATTTGAACAGGATGAACTGGAAGAAGTAAAACAACGATTCTTCCGCGAAGCAGAGACTGCCGGACGTTTAAGCCACCCGAATATCGTCACCATCTTTGATGCCGGTGAAGAACATGACCTTGCCTATATTGCGATGGAATTTCTGAAAGGCTCTGATCTGGCTCCACATACTAAAAAAGATAACCTGCTGGACATGAAAACAGTCGTCAGTATCGTCATACGTTCTGCGGAAGGCCTTGCATTTGCACACGCACAAAACGTTGTGCACAGAGATATCAAACCTGCTAATTTAATGTATGAACCAGAATCAGATAGTTTAAAGATTACCGATTTTGGTATCGCGCGCATAACTGATTCAAGCAAGACAAAGACCGGCATGGTCCTTGGCACACCGTCATACATGTCTCCAGAACAGTTAGCAGGAAAAAAAGTAGATGGCCGTTCTGATTTATTTTCACTAGGCGTCATGTTGTATCAGTTACTTTGCGGTTCCCTGCCCTTCAAGGCAGAATCAATGGCCAGCCTAATGTTCAAAATAACCAATGATGAGGCTCCTGACATCCTTACTTATAGACAGGACATACCGCAATGCCTGATCCCAATTATTAATAAAACGCTCATAAAGGACGCTGATAAGCGCTACCAGACTGGAACGGATTTAGCCAATGACTTAAAACTTTGCCTTATGAAAATGCAGTAAAATCATGATTCATTATTATCCTTTAAAAACTATCTTTTTCCGAATGCAAATTTTATCTGTGCGAGAGCGGACATGAACCTGCAGGGCAAGATACAGATTGTCGGAAAAACTGATACCGGAAGGGTTCGACAAAATAACGAAGACTGTATTGGTTTTGACAGTGCATTAGGGCTACTTGTTTTAGCAGATGGCATGGGGGGACACCTCGGAGGTGAAGTTGCAAGCTCACTCACTGTCGATAGCATCATTAAATCTTCTCAGAATCACCTGCCCTCTATCAAGGCCGGTCAAATTGACTCTGAAACAGGTTTTTCACTTGAATCCATCTGTATTCAGGAAGCCGTTGAGCTGGCAAATGACCTCGTTTATCGTAAATCAACTGAACAGCTTGAACTTCGTGGCATGGGCACCACATTAGTGGCGATGGTATTTTACGATAATCGATTTTCTCTGGCGCATATTGGTGATTCACGGTGTTATCGCTTTAGAAATAACAATTTAGACCAGATTACCAAGGACCATTCACTGTTGCAGGAACTGGTGGATCGTGGTTTTTACACGCCCGAAGAAGCCAAGAAATCGCTCAATAAAAACCTGGTAACCAAGGCATTAGGCATAGACCCCACAACAACACCGGATGTTCAGGAAGATTTAGCCATGAAAAATGATATCTACCTGCTATGCTCTGATGGATTAACAGATTTAGTAGAAGATGAATATATAAGCTTAACTATTCAGAGATTTAGTGATAATCTAGAAGAAGCTGCCAAGCAATTGATTACAAAGGCAAACCAGAATGGTGGAAAGGATAATATTTCTGTTATTCTGTGCCGAATAATTGAAGATTTTTCGGAATCTCCGGGCTGGTTCAAAAAATTAATTGAATGGTTTTAAATGGATTACAGTGAAAGCTTTATCACTGAATATGAAACATTTTAAGTTTTCTCAGAAGCAATAACTTAACACGAGGCTGGACATAGACATGGTCGCAAAATTGGTAATGACATCAAACTCAGGGGAACACGAAGAAATCCCTCTTACCAAGGAAACTACAACCATTGGGCGTAAACCTAGTAATGACATTCATATTGATAATTTATCTGTGAGCGGTAATCATGCGCAGGTTATTACTATTCTTGAAGATTCTTTCCTCGAAGATTTGGGCAGCACCAATGGAACGTATGTTAATGGAAAATTAATCAAGAAACATGCTCTGGAACACGGTGACAAAATCACTCTGGGCAAATACCAGATATCCTATGAAAGCAGCTCCGGTGGTTCAGATCAGGATTTTGAACAAACCATGATTATCCGTCCAGGTGAAGCCGGTATGCCGGAAGAAGCAGGTAGTAAGGAAATAGATAAGTCAGTACAAAAAATATCAGCTGCTATCGCCTCTGAAACTGCTTCTACTAACAGATCTGCTACTGAGGATAAGACAGCCTGCTTACAACTATTAAGCGGAGCTAATGCCGGCAAAGAGCTTGTGCTTAAAAAAGCACTGACCACTATTGGACAACCCGGAGTTCAGGTAGCAGCTATCACAAGACGGCCACAGGGCTTCTTTTTAATTCACGTCGATGGAGGCCCGGACAATAACGTGCCTAAAGTAGCAGGTAGCCCTATTGGATCGAATGCCCATCAGTTAAATGACCATGACATCATTGAAGTTGCCGGTGTCAAAATGGAGTTTTATACCAAATAAACAGGCTAGAGTGTCACTCTAAATAAAGTCTCTAAAGTTGAATTTAGCGACTTTATTGCAAGTGTTACCGGCTTCAGTATCCCAATAAACTGAGGAGAACTCTATGCGACTGCAACAAATTTTTAGGCTTTCTTTAAGCCTTCTAATTTTAATTGCTTTGCTAATTGATTCTTCCGGTTTGTTTCACTATCCCTTCCTGCAAAAACTGGAAAACTGGACTTACGATTCCAGGCTGAACTTCACGCTTCCGAATACGATCGATGATCAGGTTGTCATTATTGATATAGATGAAACCTCTCTGGAAAAAATTGGAAGATTCCCATGGAAAAGGGATATTCTTGCCGAACTGGTCAATAACCTGTTCGAATTTTACCAGGTAAAAACACTTGGCTTTGATATAGTATTTGCCGAAAAAGATACCAGCTCCGGTTTAGAAGCTTTTACGAAACTGGCTGAGAATGAACTCAAAGATGATCCTCAATATCAAACTGCACTCGAAAAACTACGACCTTCGTTACAATATGACCACCTCTTTGCACAAAGTTTATTAAATAAAGATATTGTATTAGGCTATTACTTCAGGTCTGGCGTGAAACAGGGTGAAGCAGCCGAAATTGGATCTTTACCCTTAGCCATTACCCAAATGACTGAGGAGTGGAGTAAGCGCTTACCCATTTATAAATCAGAAGGGTATAGCGCAAACCTTCCAGTGCTACAAAAAGCTTCCAAATCCGGCGGCTATTTTGATAACCCATCCGTTGATGCAGATGGCGTTTTTCGACGTGTTCCGCTAATTCAGTCATACAACAGTTTCTTATATTCATCACTGGCATTAGCCACTGCCCGACTGGCACTAGATGACCCTAAAATCGAGCTTATCATCGAAACAGACGGCAAAAAGAACGGACAGGATTATTTCGCACTGGAAGCTATCAACCTTGGGCAAAACAAAATACCAGTTGATCATAATGGTGCCGTGTATGTGCCATATCGGGGTAAACAGGGCAGTTTCAATTATATTTCAGCCTATAAAATTCTGCATAAAACGGCAGATGCAAATCTGTTAAAAGGCAAGATTGTACTGGTAGGTACAACGGCTCCCGGCTTACTGGACCTGCGCTCTACACCGGTACAAAATGTTTACCCGGGAGTAGAAGTTCATGCCAATATCATATCTGGAATATTGAATCAGACTATAAAACAAAAACCAGCCTGGGCCATAGGATATGAATTTGTCATCCTTATCCTGATTGCAATAGCCATGTTCCTGGTACTCACTTATCTCTCGCCTACGCTGGCCGCAATCAGCTCACTGATAATTACTTTAATTGTCATTACTGGAAATATACTGGCCTGGAACAGCTTATTGATTTTACCTCTGGCATCTCCCCTGCTGTTAATAGCACTGATGTTCACTTTGCACATGACTTACGGTTTCTTCATAGAATCCAGAGGTAAGCGCCAGTTAGCGCACATGTTCGGACAATATATTCCCCCTGAGCTGGTGGATGAAATGAGTGAAACAGCCTCCGAGTTTTCGCTTGAAGGAGAAAGCAGGGAAATGACGGTACTGTTCTCAGATGTGCGCGGATTTACCACGATTTCGGAAGGTCTTGACCCTAAACAATTGACCAGCCTGATGAATGCTTTGTTAACACCAATGACACGCGTTATTCATAAAAACAGGGGAACCATCGATAAATACATGGGTGATGCCATCATGTCATTCTGGGGAGCCCCCCTTCACGATCCGGAGCATGCCCGACACGCATTATATGCCGCCTTTGACATGATGGATGAATTGAAAATCATGCAGCAGGAATTCCGTGAAAAAGGCTGGCCAGAAGTCAATATAGGTATTGGTTTGAACACCGGCATTATGAATGTCGGTAATATGGGGTCAGAATTCAGAGTCGCTTATACAGTGCTGGGAGATGCAGTTAATCTCGGCTCTCGATTAGAGGGCCTGACCAAAGCCTATGGCGTCAATATCATTGTTAGTGAAACGACCAGGTCAGCAGTTCCAGAATTCATTTTTCGCCAACTGGATGTTGTTCGAGTTAAAGGCAAAAACGAACCCATCGCGATCTTTGAGCCTATAGGCCACAAAAATGATGTCGAGAAATCCGTCATTTCTGAACTATCACGCTACAATCAGGCACTCAGGGTATATCACCAGCAAAATTGGGATAAAGCTGAAATGGAATTTTTCAATCTTTCACAGTCCAATAAGAACTGTCAATTATATAAGGAATATCTCAACCGCATTACAAGTTACCGTAAAGCCCCTCCAGACGACAACTGGGATGGCGTCTACACTCATACAACGAAATGAGTATTAACAGCGGGCAGACAGCATGCATAAATATGATGTTGCCCTTTATTTGATCGAGGTCAATGTGTTACCCGTAGCCTGCTTCTAAAATTCTTTTATTTTTAACACATTAGAGAGACTGTTATGGAACTGTTCATGGATTTATTTAGTGACTGGGTTGGCCTGTTATCCTTAGGGACTATCGTTTTTATACTTTTTATAGCAGCCTATTTCATTTATCTATTTATGTCTAAATCAGCTGATCCCAACGAATAATTCACTCTGAAAAGAAAACCACGGCATCAGCTGTTTTTAACGGCTGATACCATTCACCAGAAACGCCTGAGCGTTCTCGAAAGAATACTGATACCCTTCTGTAAATCTTCTTCACTCTGTACATAATTCATACGAATACAACTTTCCGCATGCTTACCCGGATTGTCCTGGCCCGGAAAAAAATATTTCCCTGGAACAACCAGTAATCCATCCTTTTTCAGCTCCTCGTATAATTCGCTGGTGGTGATAGACAGCCCTTCGAACCATAACCATAAAAATATAGCTCCTTCTGGTAAGTGAATATGCATCCGTTCATCATTTACACTTTGCTTCAACCACTCAACCACCTTATTACAACGTAGCTGATAAAACGGACGAATCACATCATCGCAAAGAGCATTTAATTCACCCTTTCGCAGCAGCTCATTGACCAGCACCGGCCCCACACCGCCCGGCGCAAGAGAGGTAATGGCCGTAATATTTGAAAGTTGATGAATGATCTCTTCATGCGCAATGACTATCCCCGTTCTAACGCCGGGCAAACCCAGTTTCGACAGACTTAAACAGACAATGGTATTGTCATTCCAGAACGGATTGACTTCGTGAAAAATAATATGAGGAAAAGGCGTTCCATAGGCATTATCAACCAGCAACGGTACATTATTGCGGCGAGCGAGTTTATCCAGGTGTCTGCACTCATTATCCGTTAATACGTTGCCACTGGGGTTTGTCGGTCGTGATACGCAGATCAAACCAGTATCGGAAGTAATTTCCAGGCTATCAAAATTAATATGATATTTAAAATACTGATCGGGTAACTTCTCGATTTGCGGCTTCTGGCTGACAAATAAATGGTCCTCAATGCCCAGATCGGAATAACCGATATATTCAGGAGTTATAGGTAATAAAACATGCTTTCTAGAATGTCCCGAAGCACCGGCAAAAGAATTGAATAAAGTAAAAAAAGCTGATTGAGATCCATGCGTCAGAGCAATATTTTTACGTGAAATTCCCCATCCATACTGACTGTTAAAATAATCAGCCAATGATTCCAGAAAAGCCTGATTACCCTGGGAGGCATCATAATTTATCAGCGCTTTAAGTAAATCGCCTCTTTGCTGTAAGTTATCAAGAGTCTGTTGAAATTTTTCCAGTACCTGAGGAATGGCAGCAGGATTACCGCCACCCAGCATCACCATGTCATCATCCAGCAGGCCAGCACTCAGGTCATCCATTAAATGTGAAATACCGGAATAACGGTTAAAACGTTTTCCAAAGTCAGAATAATTCATTAAAAACTCTTGAATGAAGATACAGGGTTACAGTACTGGTTCAGAATATATACAGATTTTAATCTCAAACTGAGACAGGGTTCTTATAATAATGGTAACAGAGTCTAAAACTAAAAGTCTTTGACCAACGGCAAGTATGCCATTAAAGCAGGTAATCGATAATAAAATTAAAATAGCTCTGTAGGAAATTATGTAATATCGTCATTCCCGCATGCTTTTAGCGGGAGTAGTGGTGCATGGACGCACCGTTAACAGAAAAAAAGGATGCAATGACAGTAGTTTCGGTGTTTAGAAGTTTTACATGATTTTCATACAGAGCCATAAAAATTAATTTAATGCAAAATGACAGGCAACCCGGTGATTTTCATTCGTTCCTTTTACCGTTAACAGTGGTGTTTTTTCACTACACAGAGGCTGCGAATACGGACAACGATCAACAAAATGACAATGAGATGGGGGATTCATCGGTGAAGGCACTTCCCCCTTTAGTGCAGTAAAATTTTTGCGTTTGCGCGGGTCAGGTTCAGGGATTGATGAAATCAGCGCACGAGTATAAGGATGTTGAGGGTTTGCATACAATGTTTCACTGTCAGCAATCTCCACAATACGCCCCAGATACATCACTGCGATCTGATCTGACACATGTTTAATAACCGAAAGGTCATGCGCAATGAACATATAAGCCATACCCATTTCCTGCTGTAATTCGATTAACAAATTCAAAATTTGAGATTGTATCGAAACGTCCAGAGCCGAAACCGGTTCATCGCAGATAATCAACTTGGGCTTTAACGCTATCGCTCTGGCGATACCGATGCGCTGGCGCTGGCCACCGGAAAATTCATGCGGGTATTTATGAATAGAATCGGCAGGCATACCCACCCTGTCCAGTAATTTAAGAACTTCCTGTCGCCGTTCAGCAGGTTTACCCTGGTGATGAATAATGTATGGTTCCTGCAGAATATCACCGATGGTATGACGTGGATTGAGGGATTCAAAGGGATCCTGGAAAATCATTTGCATATCAGAGCGTAAATCCCTCAGCTTGCGACCTTTAAGATGAGTGATATCTTTATCTTCAAAACTGACCCGACCCGAGGTAGGCTCATACAGCCGTAACAATGCTCGTCCTATCGTGCTCTTTCCGCAACCTGACTCACCAACCAGCCCCATAGTTTTTCCCGCCTCAACTGAAAAGCTAACTCCATCCACCGCAAAAACCGTCGCAACCTGCCGGTACAATACTCCTCCATAAACCGGAAAGTGCATTTTCAGGTCTTCAACTTTTAATAACGTCAACTCAACAACTCCCGAAAACGAAAACAACGCACCTGGTGCCCGTCACTGTCACTTTCCAGTACCGGTATATCCTGAGTACATTGCTCCTGCACATAATCACATCGATTCTGAAAACGACACCCCGGGAGAAAATCAAACAGGCTTGGCACCATACCGGGGATGGTACTAAGAACTTCTTTAGAAGATTTATCCAGCCGTGGAATAGCATTTAACAGACCACGAGTATAAGGATGTCTCGGTTTATCAAAGAGTGTCAGTATATCTGCCTGTTCGATTATTCGTCCGCCATACATCACCACAACACGGTCACACAATTCTGCAATGACACCCAGATCATGCGTGATAAAGATAATCGCCATACCGGTCTCTTTTTGCAAATCTTTCAATAATTGCAGAATCTGTGCCTGAATGGTCACATCCAGTGCCGTAGTCGGCTCATCAGCAATTAATATCTCCGGTTTACATAACAACGCTATCGCAATCATCACACGTTGACGCATACCACCCGAGAGTTGATGGGGATATTCTTTCATGCGACGTTCAGGTGCGGGAATACCCACCCGCTTCAACATGTTAATCGATGCCTCATTAATCTCGGCTTTATTCATTTCAGGGTTATGTAAGGCAAGCGTCTCATTCAGCTGACGACTAATACGGTAAACCGGGTTGAGCGCCGTCATCGGCTCCTGAAAAATCATCGCGATGCGATTACCGCGAATATTATGCATATCATCGGCCGGTAATCTGATCAAATCCTGACCTTTGAAAATCACTTCACCACTGACAATATTACCGGCGGGTTTGGGTAACAGGCGCAGGATAGAAAGAGCGGTAACACTCTTTCCGCAGCCCGACTCACCCACTATACCCAATGTTTCACCAGCTTTTACTTCGAAGCTGATATCGTCCAGAGCTCTGGCAACACCCTGTTCGGTGTCAAACTCCGTCGCCAGATCTTTAACTTCCAGTATGACTTCAGACATTAATCAGCGACTTTGAAAGTAGTATCAACAACATTCACCACAGGAAAAGACTTGCCCTTCTTCTTTGCAGCCAGAGTTTCCTTCTTAATGTCTTTATCGATCCAGAAAAGTCCACCATCAGAAGTTGAAAATGAGCTACTGAAATCAAAGGCTGAGGTAGCCGGACCACCAATTCGGGTTCCCGGGACATCAGGTAACTGTACCCAGCGCCAGTAGCCGACTCTGCCATAAGGGGTTTCCAGAGTAGGAATCCAGGCACTTTGATAATGGATCAAATTCTGTATTTTTTTCGCCAGATCGGTACGTTCTGTGGTTGTCATCGCTGAACGAAATGCTTCAATCAAACGATCCATTTGCGCATCATCTGTATTCGTTAAATTATTTGTTTGCGCTTTATGTGCATTCTTTGAGTGCAAAGTTCCCCAGTATTGAGGGAAGTCCCCGCCACCTAGTGCCCCCCACCAGATATCATGCTTTTTCTCCAGTGCCGATTTAAAAGAAGCCGCTCCATCCATTTTACGTAAAACTAATTCAAGTCCGGCACGTTTATATTCTTCTTTCAGCACCACCAGTCGTGATGTAACCAGATCTGAGCCGTAAGTTACCGTAAAAGAAAGGCGCTCGTTCCCCTTAATGCGAATACCATCACCACCCCGCTCGCTCCAGCCCGCTTTAGTAAAGTGCTCATCTGCTTTTTGCAGATCAAATGGCCTGGCTTTTATAGATAGATCGGTAAAATCACCAAAACCACTGGAATAGTTATTTTTGCGCACATAATCTCCGCGTAATACCTCCTGATTAACCTTCTCCATATTTAGCGAATAGGCAATGCCGAGTCGCACATCCCGGTCTTTCAAAATGGGATTATCCTGATTCAACCAGATACCATAAGCATACTGGGGTGCATCATTATAAAACCACAGTTTTTTGACATAGCCCTTATCAAAAATTTCACCCGTCGCTTTTTCATGCCAGTACAAAGGCAAAGTTAAACCGAATATATCGAGCTTACCTTTTTTGAAATGCTCCCAGGCCAGGTTAATATCACGGATAACAGTTGTTTTAATTTTATCGACATTAAAACGATTTTTATAATATCTCAGGTCTTTTGCCCACCAGTCTTTTTTACGGCTAAAGGTAATACTCTTGCCTTTTTTGATTTCACTGATTTGATAAGGGCCGGTATTGGGTGCAATAGACCAGTTATATTTCTTCACGAAACCGGTCAAATCCTTATAAAAATGGCGCGGAGTTGGATTAAGAGCAACATGACTGGGTAGCTCATTGCGTGGACGGGGCTTGCTGCTTGAAACCGAAATGGTGTAATCATCATAAATAACAACTTCACCAATTTCATCGCTGTAATAAGTATTGTACCAGGGTGCTATAATTTCTTTGGAGCGCATAAATTCCAGCGTAAAGACATAGTCATCCGGTGTGACAGGCTTACCATCCGACCAGCGTGCATCAGGGTTAAGTTTAAAATACATTGTTGTATTATCATCGCTGTAAGCCCAATGAGTGGCCAAAGAAGGAAATAACCCGGAAGTATTCGGATGTGAAGCAACCAGCGCCATTTTATTGCCAAGAATAGCTGAACGAAAACTACCGTTAGAGTCAGGGCCTACATACCGAAGTGTCAACGGAAAACTCAACAGAAAACTATGTAATTTCCCGCCTTTTACTGCTTTTGGTGAAGCAAATACTTCATCACTATCATTTGTTATCCACTCAAGATTTCCCGGTAGTTTGGGGGCTGCCTGAACTGAAGAATAGATAAGCACACAGGACAATATCGATAAAATAGAACGTTTGTTAAATATCATAATTTTAACTCTTGTTAAGAATTTAATAATTGCAGAGTCTTTTCCTGACCCTCATTCATAAGTTGTATGTTTTTTCGGATCGAAAGCTTCACGAATAGCTTCGCCCATAAAGGTTACCATCACCAGAATCAGGGTCATCGCAACAATCACAGATGAAACTATCCATAAAGATTCAAGATTGTTCGATCCCTGACTGAGTAATTCTCCCCAACTGGGAGTAGGAGGCGGTAACCCGAAACCCAGATAATCCAGCGAGGTAAGTGCAATAATGCCATTGGCAATAGAAAACGGAATGAAGGTAATTATGATAGATACTGTATTAGGCAGAATATGATTAAAAATAATCCTTGAATTTGAAGCTCCAAGCGCTTTAGCAGCCATCACGTATTCACGCGCCTTTTCTTTATAAGTTACCGTACGCATATACCAGGTCATCTGTATCCAGCCAAAAAGCAACACAATCACTATCAGCATGAAAAAATTGGGAATCATAATAGAAGAGATAATCATGATGACGTACAAAAATGGAATATTCGACCAGATTTCAATAATACGTTGGAACAGTAAATCAAACAGCCCCCCATAGTAACCCATTGCCGCGCCGATACTGACACCAATCAGGTAACTGACAACTAATAATATCAGCGAAAAGAAAATAGCGGTTCTAAATCCATACACTAATCTGGCAGCAACATCACGACCAATGGTGTCGGTACCCAGGTAATGACTGTCTTCAAAAGACGGCGGAAATGGTGGGAAACTGCTGTCATTCAGATCATTTTCATAGGGGTTATAGGGGATGATCGGCATAATGACAAAGCCTGATCCACTGTCTTTTAACTTTTTCTGTAAATCGCGGTAATTGGTTTCGTAATCATAGCCCAGGCCCAGGGTGCGGCCCGGAATAATCGAACCATAGCTGGGGAAATACAGATTCCCTTCATAACTGACCAGCAGAGCCCGGCTGTTCACTAATACTTCAGCGAAACAGGAAAGTAGTACCAGCAGGGTAAAAATAATAAACGAATAGTAACCGCGCCTGATCGACTTGAATCGATTGATTTTTTTTATGGTCAGAGGGTTCAGGTTAAACAGACTCATCATTTTACTACCTGAACTGAACCCGGGGATCGACCGCAGCAACACAGATATCCGACAAAATATTGCCGAATAACTGCAAAATAGCCGAGATAACCAGCACCCCTAACACAATAGGATAATCTCTCTCTACGATGGATTCATAGCCTAATAACCCGAGCCCATTGATATTGAAAATTTTCTCTATGAGGAATGAACCACCGATTATTACTGAAATATTGTTACCAAAATGAGTCGCTATCGGGATCAGACTATTGCGCATGGCATGGCGCGTAATCGCCTGTTTGAAAGGCATACCTTTGGCTATAGCGGTTCGCACATAATCGGCTGCCAGGTTATCCATCAGTGAATTTTTCATCATAAAGGTCATCACTGCAAAACTGCCAGCAACATAGGCCAGCAGCGGTAATGCTGCATGGTAAAAAATATCGGCTACCTGCTCCAGTTTACTATCCATGTCTTCAAATTCATCACCATAAAACCCACCCATCGGGAACCATTCAAGATTCGATGCAAACACCACCAGCAAAATTATGCCAACTACATAGGAAGGTATGGCATAACCTACAAAAACTACTATTGACGAGGCATGATCAAAATGACTGTTATGCCGTACCGCCTTCATATAACCCAGCGGAATCGAAATAAAATAGGTGATAAACATGGTCATAATGCCGTAAAAGGCAGACACAGGTAATCGATCCTTGATAGTATCCCAGACCGGATCACTGTAGCGGGTAGATTCCCCCAGATCTAAATGCACAACTTTAACCAGCCAGTCCCAGTAACTGACCAGAACTGGTTTATCAAAACCGTAATACTCTTCCAGCTGACGAATTTGATCTTCATCCAGTGTGGCAGCACCTATGCTGGAACCAACCGATTGTGACATCCCACCCGTCTGCATTGATGCCTGCTGCGCCTCTGCAATCATTCTTTCGATCGGACCGCCCGGTACAAAACGGGTAATCACAAATACCAGTATGGTTATTCCTATAAAGGTAGGGACAATCAACAGTAATCGGCGGATAAAATATTGAGTCATCGGTTCTCGAATCAATGTGAAATTGAGTTTTAAATTACCATATCAGGTTTAATCAGAACTGAACTGGTGGGTACAATTTGTGAAAACGCGAAAGAATAAATATGATTTGTCACAACAACGGAAGGTTACTTATCGCAATAAAACGGTTAACGCTTTAACGTACCCGCTTACAACACGGCTCTAATGTAATACTGGTAAATCATTTCACTTAATTTATTCTCGACACTTCCACAAATAACAACTTAGAATTTATCTTAAAATTCATATAAACTACAATTACTCAGAAAGTTAGCATGTTTGTCTATTTATTTAATATTGTAATTAGCATCTCTTTAAATAACACCTGTTTAAAATTATTTAATTGTATGAATCACTATACACAACATTTTTTCATATCTGTAGAAAATCAAATTTAGATTGACCCACAGAAATAGTTTTGTCAACTGTTGAACCGTTTTCACAGATGTCATCAAATTACAGTTCTGAATGCACCCTCCTGAAAAAGTTTTACGCTCAGGCTCCAGCGGTTTTCAAAACAACTAATTTACACTTAAACCTTAATCCGGAGAGCAATACATGCAATTCCCAAGTCTGATACGCCGCCTGATTAGCCCTGCATTAGCAACTCTCCTGCTTTTATTATCCGCCTCGGTAAACGCCGCAGACAAGGTTGATAAAATCATCACAAACGAACAGGCACGTACTAACGAATCAGTCGAGTCTCAGGGCAAAATCAATAAAACTCATGATAAAACTGGCGACCTGCTTGCTAATTACAAGAGTCTTTTTAAAATTGTTGAAGGCCTTGAGGTCTATAACGGTTTACTGCAAAAACAACTGGATGATCAGGACAGCGAACTCACACAGATAGAAACATCAATCAAAGATGTCGCATTAATAGAGAGACAGATTATCCCGTTAATGGTTCGCATGATCGATTCTCTGGATCAGTTCGTAAAGCTCGATATCCCATTTTTAAAGGATGAAAGAACCACAAGAGTTAACCGGTTACACAAGATGATGGAGAAATCGGATGTAACTGCTGCCGAAAAATTCCGTCGGGTGATGGAAGCCTACCAGATTGAAAATGATTACGGACGTACTATCGAAGCCTACAGGGGAACCGCCAATGTAGCAGGAAAAGAACGGGAAGTTGATTTTCTGCGTATCGGAAGAACTTCTTTAATTTATCAGTCAACTAGCAGAGAGCTTACCGGCATGTGGGATCAGGCAAGTAAATCCTGGCAGCAACTGCCCGCTGAAATATATAGAAACCAGGTAACCAGGGGCCTGAAGATTGCGCGTAAACAAATAGCTCCAGATCTTCTGATGTTACCTGTGCAGGCAGCTGAGGCAGTAAAATGAATACATTGCAATTACTGTCCCTGCTTCCAACAATCATTCTGACTAGCATTTTGAGCACAGCCCAGGCAGCAGAAACCCTGTCGCTGGATGACCTGTTAAACCAGATCTCTCAAGGCAGAATCAGCGACTCTATAGAAAACAAACAACGTGAAGCACGTTTTATAACAGAAAAAAACAACCAGCAAAAACTGTTGAAAGAGATAAAAGCCCGGCAGAAAGCACTGGAAAAACAGAGTACAGAAATGGAACAGCAGTTTGATGCCAAAGAAGCTGAAATAGCCAGACAAACTGACCTTCTAAAAAACCGACTGGGTTCTTTAAAGGAATTATTCGGTGTACTGCAGCAATCTGCCGGAGATGCCAGAGGACAATTTGAAAACTCTGTTACCCAGATACAGTACCCTGAAAGAAGCCAGTTTTTAACAGAACTGGTTGAAAAAATGGGGACTAGCAGCAAACTGGCATCTATTGAAGATATCGAAAAGCTGTGGTTTGAACTACAACGTGAAATGACCGAAAGTGGTCGCGTGGTAAAATTTAACACCGAAATAACTACCGCCGGTGGTGACAGGTTAAAAAAGCAGGTAACTCGAATCGGCGTATTTAACCTGGTTGCTGATGGTAAGTACCTGAGTTATGTTGCAGAAACCGGACGAGTTATTGAATTACCGCGTCAACCTGAATCACGTTTTCTGGAATCTATAGAGCAACTGGAATCAGGCTCCGGCGGTATTACCCCGGTTGGTATAGATCCTTCGCGCGGCCAGATCCTGTCTCTGCTGGTGCAATCACCATCCTTGCGCGAACGCATCGAACAGGGTGGAGTCGTTGGTTACATCATCATCGGTCTGGGAGCACTAGCCCTGTTAATCGTAGTGGAAAGATTACTGGTATTAACGGTTACCGGTATTCAGGTTCGTTTGCAAATGCGTAAAGTTGACATCCCCAACCCCGGTAACCCGTTAGGTCGTATTCTTGCTGTGTATCATGATAATCCTGAAACCGATGTAGAAACGCTTGAACTAAAACTGGGGGAGGCCCTGCTGCGTGAAACACCGCGTCTGGGTCGCCGCGTAATGTTACTCAAAATTATTGCTGCTGTAGCGCCGTTACTCGGTCTACTGGGCACGGTAACCGGTATGATTATCACTTTTCAGGCCATCACATTATTTGGAACCGGTGATCCAAAACTAATGGCAGGTGGAATCTCTCAGGCACTGGTAACGACGGTTCTTGGACTTTGTGTCGCCATCCCGACGGTGTTATTGCACACTCTGGTAGCAAGTCGCTCCAAAAATATTATGCAGGTTCTTGAAGAACAGGCGTCCGGCATGATTGCCAGCCATGCTGAAGTCAATAATAACCCGTCTAAAGCTTAATCATGCAAAACCTGATTACAGAGTTTTATACCATACTTGAAGCTGTTCGAGACTTCCTCGAATTAGGGGGACCGGTATTATCATGGATTGTTTTACTAGGTCTGCTGCTGTGGATGTTTATGATCGAACGTCTACTTTACCTGTTTTTTTCTCATCGCATAGCATTGCGTGAAGTGATTGCAACATGGGAAGCCCGTGCAGATCATAGCAGCTGGTATGCTCATCAGGTTAGAGACCAGTTAATTTCACAGGCTTCAATGAAGCTGGAGAAAAATCTGCCAATAATTAAAACGCTGGTAGTGCTTTGTCCCCTTATGGGTTTACTGGGAACTGTGACAGGCATGATAGAAGTTTTTGACGTCATGGCAATTTCGGGAACAGGAAATGCACGCTCTTTGGCAGCAGGTGTTTCCAAAGCAACTGTACCCACTATGGCAGGCATGGTGATCGCACTGTCGGGTGTATTTCTCAGTTCCTGGTTACAGAAAAAGGCTAGTCATTACCGTGAATTGCTCGGTGAAAAAATGACTTTTATTTAAATAGCAAAAACAGATAAATATTATGGCCTGAAATATGAATCACTATTCAGGCGACTCAATAAAAAGAGCACAAAAATGCGTAAACGTTTTTCGAATGTAAACAGTAATGACGATGAAGCAGATATCGACATCACACCGATGCTGGATGTTGTCTTTATCATGTTGATATTTTTTATCGTGACATCCACTTTTATAAAAGAATCCGGAATTGATGTCAATCGGCCACAGGCAGCAACAGCGACCAAACAGGCCAAGGCTAATATTTTAATAGCTATTAATGACAGTAATGAAATATGGATCGACAGGAGACAGGTCGATATACGCTCTGTCAGACCTAATATAGAAAGACTACATGCTGAAAACCCTCAGGGTTCAGTCGTTATCCAGGCGGATAAAGAATCAAAAACAGACACTTTAATAAAAGTCATGGATGCTGCGAGGCAGGCGGGCGTTTTTAACGTTTCAATTGCTGCTCAGGAGCAGTAAGTTAATGCTAGCTGCATTTCGTTATATGATTGCCATACTGCTTGCTATTGCGGTCACGTTCGGCCTGACTTATTCCATGCAATACCTGATAACGAATAGCAGTAAAGAGTTAAATGACTCAAGTTCTGGTCATATAGTCGATTTCGTACGTATAAAACGTGAAGAGATTATAAAAAGAAAACAGAGAAAACCGGAAAAACCTCCACAACCCGAGACACCACCACCTGAACCCCCGCTACCGCAAATAAAAAATGACAACCCTTCAGCTGAAAAAATCATGCTCGCTAAAATTCCTGTTGCTACAGATATCAATATGACTGCCGGTGGGATCAGTCTCACACCGGGAGATGCTGAGTACTTACCAATCGTCAAAGTAGCGCCATTATACCCACGTAGAGCTTTACAGAGAGGTATTGAAGGCTATGTACTGGTTGAATTTACGGTAACCAGACAAGGTAGCACCAGAGACATCAAAGTGATTGAGTCTAAACCCTCATCATCTTTATTTCATTCAGCTGCAATAAAAGCTACCGCCAAATTTAAATACAAACCCAGAACTGTAGATGGCAAAGCCATTGAAGTAGCGGGAGTAAAAAATAAGATCATCTTCAGGTTGGAAAAATAATGAACAAAATGATTATGTTCATTATTTCAGTCTACCCTGTATTAAACAAAATACTGCTACCAGTATTCCTAAGCATCATGCTATTAATCGTGAGTAGCAACTATTCATCCGATATTCAGGCTAGCAGTCACAAAACTGATCAAAAACAAAACTCTAAAGCGCCGTTAATTCGACAAAAAATCTATCAAAAGTTAAGCACGGCTCAGCAATTAGTACAAAATAAAAAATACCGGGAAGCCACAGATATTCTCGATCAAATCAAAGATGATCGTCGATTAAATAGCACAGAGCTGGCACAACTCTGGAACTTTTACGCTTTTATATATTTTTCTCAGGATCTATACCCACAGGCAATCGAAGCTTATGAAACCCTGTTAGCGCAACCAGAACTGCAAGCGGGTATAAAAACCAGCACCTTATATACCTTAAGCCAGCTTAATTTTATGACCGAAAATTATGCTCAGGCCCTGGCCCGAATTCAACAATGGATAGCGTTGTCAGAACAACCTTCGGCTGACGCTTATGCATTACTGGGACAGGCATACTACAAACTGGAACAATTTAAAAATGCTATTAGCTCTTTAAATACAGCAATTGCTGTTAGCAGGACGTCGGGGAAGATGGTAAAAGAGAACTGGTATCTGTTACTCAGGGCTAGTCACTACGAATTAAAAGACTATAAGAGTATGGCATTTGTGCTGAAAGAATTAGTTTCAATATATCCCAAACCACAATATTTCAAAGACCTTGCTGGTGCATATAGCCAGCTGGGCGATACAACAAAACAATTGGCTATTATGGAAACGATGTATGAAAAAGGGCAGTTAAATAGAGCATCTGAAATAAAAAATCTTGCCAGTTTATTGCTGATCCATGAAGTACCTTACAAAGCTGCAAAAATTATTGATAAAGCTATTACAGACGGCATATTGAAAAAAACCGCAAAGAACTATGAGTTACTCTCCCAGTCGTGGATTCAGGCTCGTGAAGATAAACGGGCCATTGAACCATTAACTAAAGCAGCCAGACTCTCTGATCAGGGAGAACCCTGGATAAAATTGAGTAGAGCCTATATCAATCTCGATCAGTGGCCGCAGGCAGTACAATCTCTGGAACATGGACTTCAGAAAAAAGGCGTAAAGCAAGCGGATTCCAGTTATATTTTATTAGGCATGAGTTACTATAATCTGAAGCAACTGAAAAAAGCCATGCAGGCATTCAGCAAAGCTCAACAGATCAGTAAAAACAAACATAATAAAAACACCGCAAGCCAGTGGATAAAGTATCTGCAGACTGAAATTCAAAGAGCAGCATCTAGCTGAAAATTAGCTCATATTGCTCAAAAAATGGTAACTTGCTCATTCAGCTGGCATATTTAGCGGGCTGTGCACGTACAGCTTAAATAAATTTACAACCGAGGATTTTGATGAAAACGTTTCCCACTTTATTTGCTGTTTTTATTTTCAGCTCAGTGTTAGCCTGTAGTGCTGCCCTGGCCACCGCTAAAATTCACCCTGTAACTGGAGAGGCTCTGGCTGAAGATCAGACATTCATCTATCGTGAACTGGATGAATTTCCATCTTTTGACCCGCAATTAATTGAAAGTGTAAGCGAAGCCGCTGTAGTGCGAGATCTTTTTGAAGGACTATTCAACCAGACACCTGAAGGAACTTTAACGCCCGCTATGGCCCTACGCTGGGAAACCAATGATACTAAAAACGTTTACACCTTTTACCTTCGACAAAATGCCAAATGGTCAAATGGTGATCCGGTGACAGCGCATGACTTTGTGTATGCCTGGCAACGCCTGGTTGACCCGAAACTGGCCTCACCTTATTCCAGCTACATGGAGCTAATGTCAGTTAAAAATGCCTCTGATATCATAAAAGGAAACAAACCACCCTCTACACTCGGCGTAAAAGCAATTGATGATTTTACATTTCAGGCAGAACTGTCTGACTCCCTGCCCTATTTCCCGACCATGCTGACGCATGCCTCTACCATGCCGGTACCCACAAAGGTTGTAGAAAAATTAGGCGATCAGTGGACAAAACCGGGAAACATGGTTGGCAATGGTGCGTATGTATTAACACAACATGTGATTAATGAACGACTCGTTCGGGTTCGTAATCCATTCTACTGGAACAATGAAAACACCATTATTGATAAAGTTATTACATTGATCATAAATGATGATAACCAGGCATTTCAACGTTATCAGGCAAATGAAGTTGATAAAACCGATGTGCCGACCGGACAGTACAAGCGTCAGAAAAAGCAACGACCCGATGAAACTTTTTCTAATCCAAGACTGTGTAGCTATTACTATGCCTATAACATGAGTAAAGCACCCTACAATGACATTCGGGTCAGAAAAGCGCTTAGTTATACCATCGACAGAGACATTATCACTAAAAATATTCTGGCAGCCGGGCAGATCCCTGCTTATACCTTTACCCCGGGTTCCACCGCAAATTTTCAGGTGCCCGATGTGGACTCTGCCAAAATGGACCAGAAACAACGCATTGCCAAAGCTAAAGAGTTAATGGCTGAAGCCGGATATGGTCCTGACAATCCTCTCAAACCCACCATTTTGTATAACACTTCAGAAGGGCATAAAAAAATAGCTATCGCAATTAGTCAAATGTGGAAACAAAGCCTTGGGGTTCTCGCCACGCTGGAAAATCAGGAATGGAAAACTTATGTGAATAACCGCCAACAGGGCAATTTTGAAATCGCCCGGGCCTCCTGGTGTGGAGACTATAACGAAGCTTCTACATTTCTGGATGTATTACGTTCAGACTCAGATCAAAACCATAGTCACTATGCAAATTCGACTATCGACAGATTACTTTCCGAAGCTAAAACCATGTCTGACCCCAATCCAAATTACAGCAGAATAGAAGAAATTATTGCTGAAGAAGCTGCAATCGCTCCCATCTATCACTACACCAACGTCATCATGCTCAAGCCTTATGTTAAGGGCTGGCCGCATCAAAATGTAGAAAACAGATGGTATAGTAAAAATATTTATATCACGGCTCATTAGGTTTCCTGAAAGCTCTGTTTAGAATATATTCCGGCTCATTGAATTACCGTGTTTATTCAATGAGCCGTAGAATCTTTTTTGATACCTATAATCAAAGCAACCATCAATGTTAAATTTCATCATTAGAAGACTGCTTATTGCCATACCGACGATCCTGATCATCATATTACTTTCTTTTTTGTTGATGCATTCAGCACCCGGTGGACCATTTAGCGCAGAACGCAGTTTACCAGCTGAAGTACTGGCCAATATTGAACACAAATATGGCATGGATAAACCAGTTATTGAACAGATGGCCAGGTATCTGTGGGGTATACTCACCGAATTTGATTTTGGCCCTTCCTTTAAATATAAAAATCAAAGCGTAAATGATCTGATCGCCAGTGGATTTCCAGTCACTCTGACCTATGGTATCTGGTCATTTATATTTGCCAGCCTGATCGGGGTCACACTGGGAGTTATTGCTGCGTTAAAACATAATACCTGGCTGGATTACCTGGCCACTGGAGGCGCTATCATTGGCTCTGTACTACCTAACTTTGTAATGGCTCCATTATTAGTGCTATTGTTTAGCGTGTACCTTAACTGGTTACCAGGTGGTGGCTGGGAAGGTGGAAAAATTCAGTTCGTTATATTACCGGTTATTGCACTGGCCACCAGTTACCTGGCCGGTATTGCCCGTATTACCCGTTCATCCATGCTGGAGGTATTGAACTCAAATTTTATCCGAACAGCTAAAGCCAAAGGCCTGCCAAATCATTACATCATCCTGCATCATGCTTTAAAACCTGCAATGCTGCCTGTCTTAACGTCACTAGGGCTTTCTTTCGTAGGCATGATCACCGGTTCCGTGATTATCGATCAGTACTTCAGTACCGGCGGAATCGGTCAGCATTTTGTGAATGCCGCTCTGAATAGAGATTACTCGGTCATTATGGGGGTCACTATACTGGTAGGCAGCTTAACTATTTTATTTAATCTGCTTGTAGAAGTCCTGTATGCCTGGATCGATCCCAGAATTCGTTATTAACAAAACATCTTATGTATATCGATAATAAAAAAGTTCAGGATCTGGCAGACAGGCTATCCTCTTCCGCTGAAATACAGGGACGCTCACTCTGGCAGGATGCCAGACACCGCTTTTTAAAAAATAAAGCAGCCATGATCAGCCTGATCACTTTAACAATCATCGTGATTTTCTCTATCACTGGCTCTGCTATTTCTCCGTGGAATTTTGAAGAAATTGACTGGGATGCGATGAGTGATGTGCCAACGCTGGGAGTCCCCAGCATTCAAAGCGGGCATTATTTCGGCACAGACGCTCTTGGCAGAGATCTTTATTCACGGGTCATCCAGGGTACCCAGATATCATTAATGGTAGGCCTTATCGGTTCCTTTATCGCGGTTATTGTTGGTACTCTTTACGGTGCCACAGCCGGTTATTTAGGGGGGCGAATAGATGGAGTGATGATGCGTACCGTTGATATTTTGATGGCTATACCATTCATGTTTGTTTTAATTTTACTGATGGTCATGTTCGGTCGTTCAATCTACATGATTTTCATAGGTATCGGCCTGCTGTCCTGGCTCGATATGTCGCGTATTATAAGAGGTCAGACTCTTTCTCTGAAAAATAAAGAATTTATTGAGGCGGCCGTTGCCACCGGCGTTAAACCTCTAACCATCATAACCCGTCACATTGTACCGAATGTGCTCGGTATCGTGGTTGTATATGCCACCCTGCTGATTCCCGGCATGATCATGACCGAATCTTTCATATCATTCCTCGGACTCGGTGTACAGGAACCGCAAACCTCCTGGGGAGCCCTCATAAATGAAGGGGCAAAAACCATCCAGCATGGCACCTTATGGCAATTACTTTTTCCACTGTCCTTTTTTATTGTAACTTTGCTAAGCTTCTTTTTTATCGGCGATGGCTTACGTGATGCACTTGACCCGAAGGATCGTTAACTGATGAGTTTGCTGGAAGTAAAAGATCTCAGCGTCCGCTTTGATACCCTTGATGGCAGGGTAAATGCGGTGAATGGGGTATCTTTTAATTTAGATGCCGGTGAAACACTCGGTATCGTTGGTGAATCCGGATCCGGTAAAACTCAGAGCGTTTTCGCATTGATGGGACTACTGGCTCGAAATGGTCATGCCAGTGGCAGTATCAAATATGATGGAGCTGAAATACTGAATTTATCAGAAGCTGAACTCAATAAAATCAGAGCAGAAAAAATCTCCATGATATTCCAGGATCCGATGACTTCTCTGAACCCTTATATGAGAGTTAGTAAGCAACTAACTGAAGTATTAATTCACCATAAAGGGTTGTCTCGAAAAGACGCACTAGCTGAATCTATTCACATGCTCGATGCTGTCAGAATTCCGCAGGCGGCTAAACGGGTTCATCTTTACCCGCATGAATTTTCAGGTGGAATGCGTCAACGTATCGTTATTGCCATGTCACTACTTTGCCGTCCAAAATTACTCATAGCAGATGAACCGACTACCGCACTGGATGTAACCGTGCAGGCACAGATAATGGCCCTGTTATCCGATCTGCAAAAAGAATTTGGAACCGCTATTATTTTAATTACCCATGATTTAGGTGTGATAGCAGGATCCAGTGACAACATGCTCGTCATGTATGGGGGCAGAGTAATGGAATATGGAAATATCGAAGACATTTTTGCCCATCCAGCTCACCCTTATACCATGGGTCTGCTACATGCCATACCTCGAATCGATCATCAGGGTACAGAATTAGTGACCATTCCAGGTAACCCACCCAATATGCTTAGACTACCCAAAGGTTGCCCCTTCGAACCCAGGTGCTGTTATGCAGTAAAAGACTGTAAATCCATCATGCCTGAATTAACCGCGCAACAGAATAATCGATCACGTGCCTGTCACTCTAGCGTGGAAAGCCTGTTATGAGTGAACACAGAAAACAGATATTGTCGGTTGAGAATCTCAGCGTTGAGTTCGATATTTTTGCAAAAGGTGCCATGCCCTGGACTAAGCCGGATAAATTGAAAGCCGTTGACGGGGTTAGTTTCGAATTATCCGAAGCAGAAACATTAGGAGTTGTCGGTGAATCTGGTTGTGGAAAATCCACTCTGGCACGTGCAATCATCCGCCTGCTGCCTGCTGCAACTGGCAAAATTGTATGGATGGGAGAGCAGGATGTATTAACAGCGAATGCCAGGTCTTTACATAAAATTCGCAGTAATATGCAGATGATCTACCAGGATCCATTAGCTTCATTAAATCCGCGGATGACGATCGGTCAAATTATCGCGGAACCACTTACCACTCATTACCCTGAAACAACAAAAGCTGAAGTTAAGGCAAAAGTAAACGAAATGATCGAAAAAGTGGGGCTGCTATCGAACCAGGTTAATCGTTACCCACACGAATTTTCAGGAGGCCAATGCCAGCGTATAGGGATAGCCCGGGCATTAATCCTTAAACCGAAACTGATCATCTGTGATGAACCGGTATCCGCACTGGATGTTTCTGTTCAGGCACAGGTGATAAATTTGCTGATGGAATTACAGAAGGAAATGGGCATGTCGCTCATTTTTATTGCACATGATCTTAGCGTGGTGCGCCACATCAGTACCAGAATCATGGTGCTTTATTTAGGTAATGTCGTAGAGGTTTCGGTAGCTAACAATTTATACGTAAACCCGGGGCATCCTTATACCCAGGCATTAATTTCAGCCGTTCCAATTCCAGATCCTGCCGTGGAGAAGAACAAAAAAGTCATATTACTCGAAGGTGACTTACCCTCTCCGATGAACCCGCCTTCCGGTTGTGTATTTCGTACGCGCTGCCCTAAAGCACAGCAACTTTGTGCGATACAGAAGCCGGCTCTACTGGAATATACTTCCGACCATTTTGTGGCCTGTCATTTTGCCGGTTGATTAGTGAGAATATGTATAGATTATAACTATTCAGCGAGCTCTATATTTGAACAATTATAAAATTTTTCACCACGAAGATCACGAAGTAAAACAAAAGACAATAAAAATTAATTCGATAAATCAGTAGTCAGTAAAATTTTGAAAAACTTATGCACCTGAATGACTTGCCTTCGTGTTTTTCGTGCGCTTCGTGGTGAATTTTTTTGACTTTTTTAATTACGCTGAATAAATACTATTGATTAAATATTTTTTCAAGAATTCCAAAACTAAAAAGCCGCATCGTAAAGATGCGGCTCAAAGTCTTCAACTTTTTCTATTTCTTACCTATTAATTACTTCACCTGATAGATATTAATTTCTACCGTATCATTGATGGAGCTTCTATTGATCGCACCGGTTTCATCATATAAGTCTCCGGGTTTTGATACCGGATCTCCTGTTTTTGATACTCTGGCACCAATTTTTATCTGCTCAAAATTACTTAATTTCATTTGAGCCATCACGGCATCACTGTCTGAAAGCGTTAATTTTGCCGGTAAATCGGATACTTTTAACCTTTTTGCTGCGAGTGGCATTGGAGGACCCGAAGCCGCTTTCGCGTATACAAAAACCAGGTCATTCGGATTCGCCTGTGAAGCAACACTTTGATCAAGGGTCACTAATAAGGAAATACTTGCAGCACCGGCAGGTGCATTTGCTGGTTTAGTAGTCGTTCCACCAATTGACGCACTGGCGATGGTTGGCATTGTTTCCTCAAAGGCTAACTCAGGCAAATCCGGCTGTCTTTCTTTCAGTGTTGCCAGCATAGATTTTAACTCGGCAGATGACTCAGGATCATCCTTTAACATCGGTAAAAGCCTTACAAAATAATCAAAGGAATCACGCAGCCTGCCAGCTTGCTCAGCAGCAAGCCCGGCTAACCACAAACCGGTTAACTCATTCGGTGATATTTCAAGTGCCTCTAGCACCAGCTTTTCCGGCTCACCGGTCATCACACCATCATTAGTCATGGCAAGAGCATCTGCCAACGCCAGCATCACACTGGGTTCCTGTTTATTGAGGTCATAACTACGTTGCAGAGCCGTCACCGCTTCCGTAAATTTTTGCACAGTCATTAAGGAACGACCGAGCATAAACCAGCCCCTGGCATCATCTGGATTATCGCGCAGATGATCTTTAACTTTTTGAATCATTTCCTCCATGGTCGGTGCCTTACCTGACGCTGACGGCATCGCCTGTGCAGATTGTGAACGTGGCAGGGCAAGAGAAGGATTATCAATGACTCTGAATTCACCAAATTGCATATACATAAAAATACTCAGCGCAGGAACCAGTACGATAAAAATCCAAACTGCCCACTTTCCTGACTCAAGATTACTGCCTAGTGCCTGCTGCCTTTCCAGGTCTAACGCCAACGAAGCTTCTAAATCGGCAAATGCTGATTCATATTCCTGCTGAGTCATCTGTCCATCTTTCAGTTGAGTTTCCAGCAACACTTTTTTCTCTTTTGCGATGACTATATTTTGCTGTTCACGTCCTAATGAATCTTTTGTAGAAGGTTTGCGTAAGACAGGTATGACCAAAACAGCCAGTGACAGGACAATCAATAAAACAACCAGAGCACCAAAAATCATTTTGTAACTCCCTTTTTATTAAGGCCATTAATTTGCTGAACATCATCCGCCAGTAAGTTTTTAGCCTGATCCAGGTTTTCCTGTTGCGGCGCTTCGACCGAACGTGTTTTTTTAATTCTTAACATAACCACAATTAAAACAATAAATAAAAGAGCAAAAGGCCCCGCCCATAACAACATAGTGCTGGATTTAACCGGGGGTCTGTACAGCACGAAATCGCCATATCGAGTAACCATGTAATCGACAACTTCAGCCCTGGTTTTTCCTTGCGTCAACATGTCATAGGTCTGTTGACGTAAATCCTGGGCCAGATCGGCATCGGAACCTGCCAGGTTCTGGTTTTGACATACCAGGCAGCGTAACTCATCAAGCAGATCCTTGTACTCAGCTTCAATCGCTGGATCTTTAAACTCATAAATTTGAATTGAAGCCTGTACCGGAGCAATCAAAGAGAACACTAAAAATAAACTAACTAGAAATTTCATGATAAATAAACGGGGATTTTTTATATTAGAGTTTTAAGTAACGGAATGATTTCTTCATCCAGTGCCTTATCATCAACCGGGCCAATATGTTTGTGCTTGATTAAACCATCTTTACCGATGATAAAAGTTTCAGGCACGCCATATACACCCCAGTCTATTCCGGCTGAGCCTTCGATATCGACAGCACTGAGCACATAAGGATTCCCAAACTGTTGTAACCAGCGTCTTCCATCCGCTGGTTCATCTTTATAATTAAGACCTACAATATCCACCAGTTTCATTTTCGCTAATCGTGAGATAACTTTATGCTCTGCACGACAGGAAACACACCAGGATGCCCACACGCTTAACACCCAAACCTTTCCTTTAAAATCATCCGGGGAAAAACTGCCCGATTGATTGTGTAACTGAGGCAAATCAAAAGCCGGGGCTGATTTACCAATTAAAGGTGAAGGCACTCTTTTGGGATCCATAGTCAGGCCCAGACCAAGCAAAATGACCAGGATAGCAAAGATACCAAGTGGTAATATAAAACGCATCAGGCAGCACTCCCCACCACATTGTTACTTGCTTCATATTCCCGCTTTGCCATTTGACGGTAACGTTTATCGGTGCCTGCCAGCAGACCACCGAATCCCATGATTAAAGCAGAGATCCAGATCCATCCAATAAATGGTTTGTGATAAATACGAATTGCCCAACTACCATCATTACCTACTGGTTCACCCAGTGCGATAAATAAATCACGGGTAAATCCCTCATCTATCGCAGCTTCAGTCATCGGCATAGTCTGCACCAGGTATACCCTTTTTTCAGGATTCATTACGACCCGAAAACCATCTTCATTGGTGACCAGAAAATCACCACGGGATGTATTATAATTAGCTACCCGAGTATTTCTGACACCATTAAATTGAAAAGTGTAACCTGCCATTTCAAAAGTATCTCCAGGTGCCATACGCAAATCTTTTTCCTCATCATACAGACTGACAAATGTCATCCCGATAATGAAAAAAGCAATACCTATATGCCCCATAATCATACCGTAAAAACCGCGCGGAGTTGATCTAAGCGTAGAGGTGATAGAGCGTCCTTTAAAGCGTTCATGTAACGCTAGCACAACCGTACTCGCTATCCATAATGACATCATCATGCCCGCCAGTGCCTTCCAGTTCCATTCTGGTAAAAGTAAACTCAATAGAAGGGCAATTATCACGGAAATAATTAATGGTATTTTCAACTTTGACAGCACACGGGCAGAGTTATCACTCTTCCAGCGAATGATCATGCCAACACCAATCAGCACACCAATTGGTGCGGTCAGGCTAAGAAATACAATATTAAAATAAGGAGGTCCTACTGAAATTTTTCCACCCATAGCATCCACAAAAATGGGATAAACCGTTCCCAGTAAAATCGCGGCAGCTGCCACTGTTAGAAAAATATTATTCAGCAGTAGAGCCATATCACGTGACATTAAATTGGTGACTGCTGCGCTCTTTAGAGTAGGTGCACGCCATGCATACAGAACCAGTGATGCGCCGACCACGATACATAGAAAAATCAAAATAAAGACACCACGCTCAGGGTCACTGGCGAATGCGTGTACAGACGTTAATACACCGGAACGAACAAGAAAAGTTCCTAACAGGCTTAATGAAAAAGCAAAGATTGCCAGTAATGCTGTCCAGGCCTTGAAAGTACCTCTTTTTTCCGTAATCGCTAATGAATGCATCAAAGCGGTACCCACCAGCCATGGCATAAAAGAAGCATTTTCGACAGGGTCCCAGAACCACCAGCCGCCCCAGCCAAGTTCGTAATAAGCCCACCAGCTACCTAAAGCTATACCAACTGTTAAAAACATCCATGCAAAGTTCGTCCACGGACGCGCCCAGCGGGCCCAGGCTGAATCAACCTGCCCTGACAGAAGTGCAGCGATGGCAAAAGCAAAAGCTACAGAAAAACCGACATAGCCCAGGTACAGCATCGGTGGATGAATGGCTAAACCGGGATCCTGTAACAAGGGGTTCAAATCACGTCCTTCCATAGCAGCAGGAAAAAGCCGGTCAAACGGGTTAGAGGTCACCAGGATAAACAGAATAAATCCTACACTGACAAACCCCATTACGCCGATTACTCGCGCTAACATAACCTTTGGCACACTGCGACTAAACAGTGCAACAGCGCCAGTCCATCCGGATAAAATGAGTGCCCATAACAACAGGGAACCTTCATGTGCACCCCATACACCCGAAATCAGGTACATCATGGGTAATTTTGAGTTGGAATTACTGGCTGCGTACAGCACTGAATAATCATGATTAATAAAAACCATTGTCAGGCAGACATAAGATAACAGCACAAATCCAAATTGTGCAAAAGCGGTTGGACGCGCTAAGGCAACCCAGCGGGAATAACCGAAATGAGCCCCGACAAGGGTAAAAACTGTCTGGGCCAGAGAAATGATTAACGCTAAAATCAGCGCAAAATGTCCTAGTTCAGGAATCATACGAATACCTCGGTATACTCAAATACCATCATTTTTAATTTTTAGGTTAGAATTGAAATTTAGTCAATATCATGAGTTACCTTCGAAATATATCTCGAGATAAACACATTCCTATTAAATACCTTTACTCATGCCCGGCATCTTTTGACCGGATTTTTTCATTGCATCCATAACTTCCGGAGGCATGTAATTTTCATCATGCTTGGCTAATACTTCCGACGCGATAAATTCACCACTGGCATTCAAACGACCATTGGCAATAATACCCTGCCCTTCACGGAACAGGTCAGGCAGTATTCCTGTGTATTTAACTTTCACTATGGAATCATTATCTGTCAGGTCAAATTCAACCGTCAGACCTTCGCCCGGACGGGCCACGGTACCTTCTACAACAAGACCACCAACTCGAAAATCCTTGTTCTCCGGCGCTTTACCAGCCTGTATATCAGCTGGTGAAAAGAAAAACATAATGTTTTCATTGAGTGCCTTGAGGGCAAAACCCACACCCACTGAGACACCTACAACCATTAATATAATCAGCGAAAGTCTTTTTTTACGTGCGGGAGTCATTATTTCTAGTTTCCTGCCGGGATTGGCCCGACTTAAATTGACGATTTAATTTTTTTAAATTTTGCTTGTGCTCTTGATAAGGTAAAAACCAGTTCAATAGCAAAACTACAAAAGCAAGCCCGTAAGATGTCCATACAAAAACGGCATACCCACCCATGTTAAAGAATTCAGACATGCTCATGACTTTACAAGTTCCTCAACCCAACGGGTATTTCTTTCTCGATGTAATAATTCAGCTCTTACACGCTGAAATAATGAAATCACAAAATAAACCTTGAATGCCAGAGCCATCACTAACAGTGGCCATAACATGCTCCATGCAATGGACGGTTTATCAAATTTGGTCACAGTCGCACCCTGGTGCAGACTGTTCCACCATTCTACTGAATAATGAATGATCGGGATGTTTACCATGCCGACAATGGCCAGAATGGCAACCGCACGTGCGGCAACCCGTTTGTCGTCAATAGCACCATATAGCCCTATTACACCCAGATATAAAAATAACAGAATCAATTCAGAGGTTAACCTTGCGTCCCACACCCAGTAGGTACCCCACATAGGTTTACCCCATAAAGAACCTGTTATCAGTGCAAGAAATGTAAAACTGGCGCCAATTGGAGCCGCACAACTCAGCACAACCTCGGCCAGTTTCATACGCCAAACCAGAACAACGATGCCGCAGGTAGCCATAACCATGTAAATAAACATCGACATCCAGGCTGCAGGCACATGTACAAAGATAATACGGTAACTTTCACCTTGCTGATAATCGGTAGGTGCTAAAACCAGCCCGCCATATAATCCACCAATCAACAATATGGTAAATAACCCGGTTAACCAGGGTAACCATAAACCGGCCAGTCGATAGAAATAAGGTGGAGACCCGAAACGATGAAACCACTTAACAAACCATTTGAACATCAAAGATACCTATTTAGATAATCTAGCTCATACTCATTTTGAGTGCTGCGGCAGTTGCCACAGGCGATAATGAGAGAGATAAAAATAAAAATGCCATCATCATTGAAAGTTGAGCTGAAACGGATAATCCGCCGGCAGCCGCATCAATCGCACTGGCTGAAAATATCAATACCGGTACATACAAAGGCAAAACTAAAAGAGACAATATAATACCACCTTTTCTCAACCCAATGGTTAAAGCTACACCAATTGAACCGATTAAACTTAACACCGGAGTACCTAATAAAATGGTCAATAATAAAATACCATAAGCATCCTCATCCAGCCCCAGCATCATAGCTAGTAGTGGTGCCACTAATAATAACGGCAACCCTGTGACCAGCCAATGCGCTGTAACCTTGGCCAGCACCAGCACCGGTACCGGGTGTGCACTCAAGAGCATTTGTTCCAGAGTGCCATCTTCAAAATCTGAACGAAAGATAGCATCCAGAGACAACATCGAAGCCAATAATGCGGCTACCCAGATAATACCAGGCGCAATACGTGCCAGTAAATTAGGCTCTGCACCCACCGCTAACGGAAATAATGTTATAACCAGTACAAAAAATAATAAAGGATTGGCCAGTTCAGAGCGATTACGCAACGCCAGCAATAAATCCCTTCGTAATAAAAACCAGAAAGCCTGAGAAAGAGATAATCGTTTCATCCAGAACACCCGGTATTTATTTGGGAATTATATCCCGTTTTTTTAAATAAAGTAATAGGACTATTCATCATTCAGATAAGTTCAATCTCACGACATCAGAATTTTTCATTTCAATGTCATGGTGAGACGTCATGACAATCACTCCCCCGTTTGCGAGGTGTTTTTCAAACATCTCCTGAAACATCGCCATACTGGCTTTATCCAGTGAAGTAAAAGGCTCGTCCATAATCCACAGCTTAGCTTCGGTGACTACCAGGCGCGCCAGAGCCAGACGTCTTTTTTGCCCGGCAGACAGTGTTGCTACAAAATTATCGCCGAATCGATACAGGTTCACTTTATCCAGTGCATCATCAAGGTCGATCGGCATCGGCTTTCCCATCGCCTGAACCAGACGAAGATTTTCCAGACAGGTTAAATCGCGCTTAATACCATCATGATGTCCGACATAATTAACCTGCTCATAATATTCAGGACCGACTTCGCTGATTGGCTGCCCCTGCCATAACACTTCACCGCTCTCTGGCAAATTTAAACCGGTCAAAATCCTTAACAGACTCGTTTTACCACTGCCATTTTTACCTTCAACCAGTAAAATTTGCCCCTCAGACAAAGACAGATTTAAATTTTCAAACAACACACGATCATCTTTAACGCAGGTAAGATCACTTGTTTGTAAAAGGGCTGACATGTTTTATGATTTGGCGTAATAAAAAAAGACAACGAAGGCTAGCTAAAAATATCAATGAGCGCAATGAAACTTATCAATCAAAGCCAATTTTTCACCAACTAATCGAAAAATGATTATAAAAAGTACTTTTAAACCGCTGTGGTATTTACGTAACCCCCATCTACAGACCTTACTGGCGAATATACTTCACCCTGTAAATCCGCAAGTTAGTTACGAGACTGTTACCCTTGATGATGGTGATACACTGGAAATTGCCAGGGGTACGGCCACTGGTACCGACACCACCCTGATCCTGCACGGACTCGAAGGATCTCTTCGATCCGCCTATGCCCAACGTCTGATAAATGCATTAAACAAACAAAATATGCCAGTTGTCTTCATGTTTTTCAGAGGCTGCAATGGCAAACCAAACGCCAGCGTTCGCAGTTATCATTCAGGAGAAACCGGTGACCTGAGAACGGTCATCAACCATTTAAAACATACTGGCAGTAAGCGAATCGCCCTGGTGGGATATTCTTTAGGGGGTAATGTAACTCTCAAATACATGGGTGAACAGCAAACTGACGACTCGATAGTGTGTGCAACCGCCACTTCCGTACCACTGTTACTGAATGTTTGTGCGACACGAATGAATCAGGGTTTTTCTAAAATTTACCAGCACGACCTGATGCGTCGACTGATTAAAAAAGTAAAGCAAAAACAAACAATATTAAGCGCAGCAGGATTTTCAGAAAAACCAGAGTCTCTTAAAACCTTTGTTGAGTTTGATGATGCCTATACAGCGCCTTCGCATGGTTTTAAAAATGCTCAGGATTATTATCAGAAATGTAGCAGCAGACAGTTTCTAAAAGGCATTAATAAGCCAACCTTAATGATTCATAGTACAGATGATCCATTTATGACAACTTCCGTTTTACCTGATGGCACCGAAATTTCTGACCAGGTTACTCTGGAACTATCAAGTTTCGGCGGCCATGTCGGTTTCATCGGAGGTAAACTTTTCAAACCAGAATACTGGCTTGAACCCCGGATTATTCACTTTATACGGCAGCAGTTTGGCTATTAATAATGAGGGTCAAATAATGAGGGTCAGGTACAAGTTAAATGTAAAGTTTTAGGGTCAGATCTAAATTAAATATAGAAAACTAGACTAAATCCAGTTCTCAACCTTTAATTCAGGTACTCTTGTAAAATCTTAAGTATTAGCAGTAACAACGATTAAATTTAACGACAAAGCCTGTGCTGCTATTAACAGGTCAATTGGGCCGATGGGTCTACCTTTCTTTTTAAGTAAATTTCGTATTGCTGCATAATGGCAATCGGCAGGCTCTTCAAAGGGAATGATTTCCATCGCAGATAGTATAACCTCTACACGTTGAGTCAACTTTTCTGATTCTTTCCTGGTCGCACAAAAGCGCAGTTCGCTCGCGACTATGATGCTAGTGCAAATACTTTCTTCACCCAATTCCCTGATTTTTTTCATGACATCTCCTTGAGGGTTACGCACTAAATCAGAAATAATGTTGGTATCTAGCAGATATCGCTGACTCATAACTCAATATCATCTAGCCCTTTAAGATCGGTATCAACATCAGGAAACTGCACGGTTAATGGCTCCATCTCTGACAGAATAGCCAGTAGGCCAGTTTTACGTATTGGCTCAATAATTAATTTATCACCTTCCTTATGTATTATCGCTTTATCTCCTTCCAGTTCAAACTCTCGGGGGATGCGGATTGCCTGATTTCGCCCATTTCGAAATAAACTGACTTGTCTTTCTGAGTGCATCACTACATCACCTGTTTTTAAGCATAGGCCTAAGCATATGCTGCGATTTCAAAACAGTTAAGTTAAGACTATTTAAAGATGTGCTCATGTCTGTTTAGTCCATGGCCTGTCTATTATACAAGACAACAATGAGTGTCAGCACCTGGTCACAAAACAGCAATTAGCGGCCATTCTTTCCTCAATAAAAAAATAGACCAGCTCATTCATCAAAAACAATATTAACACGTCGGTTATGCTTACCTTTCTTCTCAATTTTTCGGATTTTTACAGCACCAATTTCAGCCGTTGAATTCACATGGGTACCACCGCAGGGCTGCAAGTCGACACCTGCAAAGTTTATTAGCCGAATTGAACCGTTTCCGCGTGGTGGTTGAACTGACATGGTGCGCACCAGCTCAGGTTGTTCATCCAGTTCCTGTTCACTGATCCAGCTCATGGTCATCGCATGATTTTCCTTAATTAATCGATTTAACTCAACATTAATGGCTTCTTTATCCATCGGTTGTTCTGCATCAAAATCCAGTCTTGCACTGTCTTCCCGAATTGAACCACCGGTAACACCAAAAGGAATAATCGAGCTCAACAGGTGCATGCAGGAATGCATACGCATCAACCGGTGGCGGCGCTGCCAGTTTATTTCGACGTTAACGCTCTCACCGAGCTGCGGAAGTATCACACCCTCTTCCAGTACATGTTGAATACCGGACTCGCCTTTCAGAGTATCGACAATGTTAACGTTAGTCCCATCGGAATAAGTCATCACCCCGCTATCCCCGGGCTGCCCGCCTCCCAGGGGATAAAAAACTGTTTGATCCAATACAACAGAACCATCCTGGACGTTAGTCACTTTAGCTTCGCAGGACTTTAGATAACTATCTTTTCTAAACAATTCTTCAGTCATTACAATTCTCGATTATTTCTATTCACAATAAAAACTTGCTAGGCAAATCCCATCAAACCAGGAAGCCACAGTACAATACCCGGTGCAGCTACCAGCACTGCAATGGTCAATGCATCAGCCACAAAGAATGGCATAACGCCACGAAACACATCCTGTACCGAGCATTCCGGGCGCACTCCTGCCACCACGAAACAGTTAAGCCCTATCGGAGGTGTTATCAGGCAAAATTCCGCCATCTTGACCACGATGATGCCGAACCAGATAGAGCAACCTACATCGGTCACACCAAAGGCTGAATCGGCTACACTGACCCCTTCACCACCGTTCAAAGCTATGACAGCTGGATACACCACGGGAAGAGTCAGCAACAACATGCCAATAGCGTCCATAAACATACCGAGCACAGCATACGCCAGCAGGATAAAAACAAGGGTCATCATTGGACTTTGATCAAGCCCGGAAATCCATTCAGAAAATGCCGACGGTAAATCCGCAAACCCGAGAAATCTTACATATAATAAAACGCCCCAGATGATGGTAAAAATCATCACCGTGAGTTTAGCCGTTTCAATTAGAGCACCTTTTAATTCTTTCCAGCGCATACCTTTATAGAGCGCCATGCATAAAATAACGAACGCCCCTAATGATCCAGCTTCGGTGGGCGTTCCTACGCCGCCGTAAATACACACAACGATGATACCTACCACAAAGAATATGGGCAGTGCGCCAGGCAAAGATTCAAATCGCTGCTTCCAGCTAAACCCTCGAACCGGAGGGCCAAAGTTTTTATTGGTCATCGCCAGAAAAATAACCAGGCCACCGTAAACCAGTGCAGAAAATGCACCCGGTAAAAAACCTGCCATTAATAATGCACCAACATCCTGTTCCACGATAATCGCATATATTACCAGAATAGCCGATGGAGGAATTAATGAAGCCAGGGTGCCACTGGCGGCAACCACACCTGCAGCAAACCGTTTGTTATAACCGAGTTTCAGCATTTCGGGAATAGCGATACGCGCGAACACGGCCGAGGTAGCCACTGAGGCACCGGACACCGCGGCAAAACCTGCCGCTGAAAATACCGTGGCCACACCCATTCCACCGGGTAACCAGCCTACCCAGCGTTTAGCGGCTTCAAAAAGTGCTCGAGTCAGCCCGGCATGATAGGCCAGAAAGCCGATTAAAATAAAAGTAGGAATCAATGACAGCGCCAGTGTAGACACTTTTGAATGTGGAATAGTGCCTGCCATTTTCATGGCCACTAAAAAACCACGTTCAAATCCCATTTTTGCGGAGAATATCCATAGCAGACCTAAAAAACCAGCCAGTGCAGCAGCGAAGGCAACCCGAACTCCGATCACCACAAACAACAACATGAATCCGGTCACCCATAAGCCGATAGAAATTGAATCCATTTGCGCCATCGTTTGAAATAGCGTCATGACTCATTCCTGCCTGAATTTGAGTCAACAGCACCACCAATCAAGGACTCGGCTTCTGCGGCGGCGACATCAGCGGCAGATTCTATTAAGGGCACCGCTACAGGACGATCTCCCCCTCGTTTTATTGCGCGAGCATAACCCCAGACCTGTAACAGTAAACGTAATGCCAATATTGTTAAAGCAACTGGCACGACCAGTTTTGCCGGCCAGGTAGGCAAGTTAATATCCAGAGAAGAGTCGCCTATTTGATAGGCCCGTAAAAAATGTAAAAAAGAACCAGCAATTAAGATCAAAGTAATAAACAACATTAGCAGAGTTGATATTAACTCTGTCACCCAGAGAGGGCGTCCATGAATATGCCCGACTAGCATATCCATTCGAATATGCCCGCCTTCACGTTGCGTGAAGGCTATGCCCAGGAAGGCAAAAAATGCCATGGACTGCTCAACCCAGTCAATGTAACCCGATATCGGCAAAGAAAATATCCAGCGTCCTAGCACATTAGCCGTAGCCATAAATACAAGCAAAAAGATTACTATGCCACCTATTAAAGTAAGCACTGATTCTACTTTATGAAATAATTGATCAGCCCGGCTTAATGCGGAATCATCTTCCAGTATTGTGTGTGAACCAGCCATTACAAAAACTTACTTGCGAGTAGCAGCAGTAGGGTGTGCCAGGAGCACCATTCAATTTTATTATCAACTTGCCTGTGGTGCGCATGGCGCACCCTACCGGCCACTTTATTTATTAAAAAGTTCGGAAGTGAAATCAAATAAAGCTTTGGAGTCAAATTGCCCTGCATATTTTTTAACCCAGTCCTCACGTACTGAAGCAGCCAGATTATTCAGCTCAGTCGTTTGAGAGGCTGAAAATGTAACTCGTTGTAGACCAGCATCTGTAACTGCCTGCTCATATTTTCCAGTCGTATTGTTATTATAGTTATCGACATAAAAACTAATTGCTTCATCAACCGAACCCAGCAGGGCCTGTTTATTTTTTGCACTGAGAGAATTCAGCGCATCCGTATTCACCACTACAGGACAATTAGCCGAACCTAGATTCAGGTTGGTAGAAGCCCACTTGCCCACTTTGTAAGTTTTAGTTGCTAAATGCGCATGAGGTGCAAAAGTAGCGGCATCGATAACACCGGAATCCATAGATTGACGAACTTCAGAGAAAGGAACGCCTGTTTTAACGGCTCCTAATTTTCCTAACACACCCATGATACCACCCGGTCCACGTACTCTCACTCCTTTGAAATCAGCTAATGACTCGATGGGATCAGTTTTACTGATGATATTGTATTGAGGCATCGGGGTAGACATCAAAATAGTCGCATTCCAGCGAGCCAGATCTTTAACTACAACCGGATGTTGATGTACTTTATTATAAATTTCTGCAACACGAGCCAGTGAAACCTCTTTGCCGAAGGGTAATTCGGTGACCGTGATCGATGGATTTTTATCATTATGGTAAAACGAGCAAAATTGTGCCATTTCGAAAGCTCCGAAAGAGATCCCATCCAGGTTTTCTTTAGCCTTGGATAATCCACCGTAGGAAATTTTTAACTTAAAATCGCCATTTGTTTTTTGATCCACCAGTTCAGCCAGTTTCTCTACATTTTCTGTAAAAGCACGGCGCTTACCCCAAAGTGATACATTCCATTCTGTCGCTGCCTGGGCTTCAGCAGCCAGAAATCCAATACTAATTGCTGATATTAAAATGTGTTTTTGGTACTTTTTCATAGTTTCTCCGGTAATATCATTGTCATTTATAACTAAATCATCAACTCTATAAACAAAAGGGATTGAAGTTTAAAACCCCGGTAAGTTTTTGATTAAAGTAAAGCGATAGCGTTGTCATCATACGATAGACTTTTTTTACCACAATCCCGACCAGGTTCTTTTCATTGCACACTTGCAGCCAGGTTCACGAGTACGGATTTTATTGTATAGCCATTGATACAGCCTTATAAGCGGCCTAATAATACTCTAAAAATTAACGCTCATGTTAACGTAAACTAAAGTTTTGACAAACGGACCCAACAGCTTCAATATAATAACCCTACATTTATCATTGTAGTAACTAGTGCAGTCCTATAGTTTGACTGAAATACAGAGTGTGATAAACCCATGTCTGAAGAATTTCCAATCGTAGCCATCACCGGTGCATCCGGTTCCGGTAGCTCCTCGATCACTAAAGCCTTTGAACATATTTTCTTTCGTGAACGCGTTAGGGCGGCTTACATCCAGGGCAGCGCATTTCATCGTTATGGCCGCAAGGAAATGAAACAACGGGCCCGCGAAGCACGTGAAGAAGGCTGGGAACTTAGCCATTTCGGACCAGATGCCAATCACCTGGATAAACTGGAAAGCCTGTTTTATCAATACGCGGCGACCGGCACCGGCATGAACCGGTATTACCTGCACTCAAAAAAAATCGCGACAGACTGGGGACAGAAAGTGGGTACATTAACGCCGTGGAAAGAGCTGGATGGTGATACCGATTTATTACTATACCGGGGTTTACATGGTGCGGCGATAGACGGCGATATCGATATTTCCAGCTACCCGGATTTACTCATCGGCATGGTACCTAACGTCAACCTGGAATGGATTCGTAAAATAAAACGTGACACATCTTTACGCGGATATTCCCAAAAAGCAGTCAAGAAAACCATCCTGCGTCGAATGTCAGATTATGTGAATCACATAACCCCGCAATTCTCACGTACTCACATTAATATACAGATGATTGCGACGGTCGATACTTCAGATCCGTTCAGCGCTAAAGAAGAGCCCACCAAGGACGAATGCTATATTGTGATTAATTTTCAAAACGTTAAAAAACCGGATTACCATGAATTGATGAGCTTGCTACCAGGCTCTTTCATGAGTCGCAGGGATACACTGGTCGTTCCCGGCGGCATGATGATTAGTGCCATTGAAGTCGTACTGATGCCACTGGTTCATGACCTGGTGCAGAGAAGTCGGGAAATTCGCAATATCACCGATGTGCCAAAATCTCGTGGAGCCGGTTTATTGGGGGCATTGCAACAATCCAGTACTTAACAGGAATCAATATTGAGTGGCATAAAAGTACCTGATTACACCCGAAACTCAGCCTCTCTCAGATTTTACGAGAGAATAGCCTCTCGCAAAGCAGCAAAGAGCGCGAAGGAAAACCAGGACTTTTTTTGGTCACATGTCGTTATAAAAAACTCGGCCGCAAGCGCGCCGAGTTTTAAAACAAATCCAGCTGTCTCGACCTGGTTTCTTTCTTCTCGTACTCTGTAAGCTGGCTTCGAACGTAATTTCTAATCACTTCTTCGTTGGCATTTCCTATGGTTTCAACGAAATAGCTTTTAGTCCATAACTTTCCACCCCAAAAATATCGTTTCTTAATCTCAGGGTATCGACGAAAAAATTATCTAGCCGAAATACTTTTAATTATCTGCATCACATCACTCGGAGACATCTTTGGGATTCCACGTACTACCATATGAAGGTGATCTTCAGGTATTTCTAATTCGACTATATCAATATTATAGTCATATCCTATTTTTTCAATGATTCCTTTGAGTGATTCTCGATAAGGTTCATGAAATACCTTATGCCTATATTTTGGTATCCAAACAAAGTGGTGCATCAATCTATATACATGATGCGTATTCTTTTGTAACTCCATAAGCTGGATAGCTGACAATGGGAAAAACATCCCATTGTCAGCTATCCAGCTCGGGGGCAAACCACCCGAGATTTACGCTATTCGGTTAAAGATTAACTATTGTCTTTCGACATAACCGGCTCGGCTGCTGTCTGAGTTAGACGAGCGAGTTCATTTTTGGTCAGTGTTACATCCTGAATTGCCTGATTCAGGTCATGATCAGCTGACACGAACAGGGCTTGAGCGGCTTCGATAAGATTCATCGAGATAGCGTTCGCAAAGCCTATGTCGTTAATCAATGAAGACCCCATTGTAGGGGTTATGCCGCCCTGGCCAATCAACTCGGTTACGCTGTTGTTTATAGCTTCATTCTCCCTCTGGACCTGAAGTTTAAGCCCGTCCATTGATAGAAAATCGAGCGCCTCCTCGCTGGAAGTCCGCATCTCCTCCAGATCACGAATGACCAACCCGACCTGTAGCCTGATCCTGTTGTAAAGATCCACGATGTTCTGGTTCTCGGCGTCCTTATAGTGGATAAGGTTCTCCTGTATATTACGCGTATCCTTAACCGCTTCCACCATGCGGGTACAGGCGTTACGGAGCCACCTCAGACCTGACGAATGTTCTTCCTGGCGTGAAAAGCGAGTACTACTGATAAACGCCACGATGGCACTGTAAATTCCCTTTATGTGCCTGTCGTACATCGCATCGATGTCGAATTCGTGAACCTGCTTCTGCGCAGCAAGCGACTGCTCAAGATCGATGTTGGAGATGAGATCCGCCTGCTTCATGCCGAGTCCATCACCGATTATTCGCAGTGCCGCCTGATACACACGCTGAGCCTCCTGACGAACCGCCTCAAGCGCTGTTTCCGGGAACGCTGCAGATGCATCGGAGAGGTACATTGGCTGGTCCACCTCGGGCTTCTTCTCCGGAATAAATTTGGTCAGACTGGAAACCAGTTTCCCGATAAGCGGCAGCATTACAATAATACCCAGCAGATTGAAAACTGTGTGGAATACGGCCAGCTTCATCGTGTAGTCGTCATTTGCGATTCCGACAGCCGCCGAAGTCATATCCACAAATGCCATAATCTGGTAAATAAAAATAATCGCGATGAAGCCGGTGACCACGTTGAACACTAGATGTGCCGCAGCCAGCCGCTTGCCGCCCTCGTTAGCACTCATGGCCCCCAGAATCGCTGTTATCGTAGTGCCGACATTGGCACCGATAGCCAGTCCAAGTCCGTTTTCATAGGTAATCTGACCGGCTGCAAGGGCAGTAATGGTCAGCACCAGGGTGGCGTGACTTGACTGCATCACAACGGTGGCAAAAATGCCGATGCCGGTAAAGATCAACACGCCCGGATAACCGGCGACCGCGTATTCCGCCAGGTTGATAGTCTCCTTGAAGGTCTCGAAGCCCTCCTTCATGTAGTGGATACCGAGAAACAGGAAACCCAGCCCCGCCAGAATATAGCCGATACCCTTGAGCGATTTGGAGGACTGAAAAACCAGAATGATACCAAATGCCAGCATCGGCATCGCATAGGCTGCTATATTGACCTTGAGACCGAATCCGGCAATCAACCAGGCCCCGGTCGTTGTACCCAGGTTGGCGCCGAAGATGATACCGATACCGGCTGCCAGCGTGATTAGCCCTGCACTGAGAAACGAGATAGCGATTACCGAGACCAGCGAACTGGACTGCATCACCGTCGTACTTACGATGCCGAACAGCAGACTCCTACCGGTAGACGACGTGGTTTTCCGCAACAACCGTTCCAGTCCTCCTCCGGTGAAAGCCTGGAAACCCTGTTCCAGAGAGAGCATACCGAACAGAAAAATAGCCACACCCGCGGCAATTGCTTTAAAATTGGGGCTCACCCAGAAGCCGTAAGCTAGTACCAGTAAAATGATAGGAAGAATAATTTTCTTTATCAATTTTCTATCCACCCTGTTTGTATCCGGCTTTTACCGAAGGATTGTTAATAATGTTTCGGGATTTCTATCTACTACACTTCTTTTCTGACTCTGTCTGATCGGCCTTCTATTTGCTGATCCAGCCACGCTCAACATAGTAACGACGTGCACCAGCATGTAGAGGTGCGGTGAGACCATCTGAAACCATCTCTTCAGCTTTCAGACCGGAAAAAGCAGGGTGCATGCTGCGAAACTTATCCAAATCTCCGAATACGGCCTTGACGATTTCGTACACCGTATCTGCATCCAGATTTTTGCTTGCCACCATAGTTGCCTTAACTCCGAAGGTCTGCACCGGTTTTGGATTACCTGCATACAGTCCACCGGGCACTTGGGCATAAGTATAGAAAGGATACTGTTCGACCAGGCTGTCGATTTCCTTGTCTTTTACTTCAATGATAACAGCATTACACAGTGATTCGGCCTGCGCGACAGAGGGGTTGGGATGCCCAACCATATACACCATGGCCTGTACCCGGTTGTGACAGAGCGCCATTGACTGCTGGTTCGCCGGCAACTGATTGGCAAGGGAAAAGACGCTGTGATTCCAGCCTTTCAGCTTCATCACCTCTTCCATGGTAGCAAGCTGTCCCGAGCCAGGATTACCTATATTCACCCGTTTCCCACGCAGATCATCGAAACTATTGATCCCTGAGTCGCTACGCGCCACCAGAGTAAATGCTTCATCATGCAGAGAGAACAAACTGCGTAGCCCGTGATCTGGCCCCGTGGAACTAAACTTACCAGCTCCGTTCACCGCATTGTATTGAGCGTCGGACTGAGCAATTCCCAGTTCCAGTTCTCCGTCACGAACCCGCTTTAGGTTGCTGATGGAACCGGGGGAGATCTTCGGTGCACAAATAATACCGTGAGCATCGGTGCCGGCATTGAGAAGCCGGCATATGGCGCGACCCGACTGATAATAAATCCCGGATGAACTGCCGGTGCCTATGGTTATTTCACCTGAACCTACAGCAGGTGATAAATAGCTGCACAGCAGCAACGAAAGTGACATAAACCGTGAAATTTTCATGACATCCCCTTTAATTGTTTAAACAAGTGTAGGAACAATATAAGTTATAGCTCCAAATTTGTAATGCCAGTTAACCAGATCAGATAGCTGTCCTGTGCTATATGCAAACCAGACAGGCGCTTCATGGTGTCAGACATCAAACCACGGTTTATAACCTGGTACAGGGAATAATGCTCCCTTGATAAAGGAATACGCTTAAAGTTCTATTCAACTCATTTCTGAGCGCTAAGCCGTCCGAAATGATTCCATGGTTCAACCGTTTAGACCTGCGTGTAAGAGCACTGTTTAATTACTGGTTCCACGTGACCAATACGCCTTGATAAAAATTTAAGTCCGGCTTCCTGCTGGACATAAATATAATGCTAACCCGTTGTTTTCATAATTTCCAGCACCAGCAGGTTCTCTTTAGTTTACTTTTTTTGAATGTAATGGTCGGTTGAGGCAGAAAAATATCTACTATAGAAGGGAACTGTGACTCTGTTAAATTACATTTAATATTGAGCCAAGTCAGGCGGTTATAGGTATTTTTTTACCTACCTTTTTAAATTAGAGCAACTGTGCAGTTAGCGTTTTGATGAAATATTATGGTTAAACCTTTGGCGTAAAAGCTGTGGGGACTGTGGAGTCAGGTATGTTTCCTGCTTTAAGGGTCCTGACATTAACTGATGATAACTCAGTTAATGCTTAAAGCGATTAACAGAACTTGATTCATTAATTCTACCCCTTTAATTCATAATAGAGATGGTTTCATTAATTATCTAAGCAATAGATACCTGATTCGACATTTATGATTATTCTATGTTTACCTTTTTCAGCAACGGCTCAACATCATGAAAGCCCTAAAGATGGAATACTTTATATAACAGGATTGGACACTTTTGATGAAGGTAAAAAAGTTACTGATGTACCTGAAAAAAGTACTCAATACCTTCTTACAAAATCAAAAAGATAGCGTCCCAATGCCGTTAAGTTAAGCGACTCGCGTCATTCTGGCGAAGGCCAGA
>ERZ890953.69-NODE-69-length-58699-cov-7.762516_pt1 | contig 58699 bp, 44 predicted proteins | sample MGYA00521264_ERZ890953 | MGnify/ENA primary metagenome ERZ890953 (study PRJEB32303, sample SAMEA104408629) | aquatic metagenome | biome: Brackish water; feature: Chemocline; material: water | place: Baltic Sea | collected 2014-10-26T21:54:00 | depth 200 m ...
CGGTACCGGGTGAGCCAGCCGCCCGCGAGCACCAGCAGCAGCAGCAGGCCCTGGAAGACCTGGACCACCGCCGAGGACACGCCGGGGAAGCTGACCTGCAGCCCGTCCCCCCCTACGGCCAAGCCCGCGAACAGGAAAGCCACCAGCACCGACAAGGGCAGACTGCGACGGGCCAGGAAGGCGATGATGATCGCGGTGTAGCCGTAGCCCGGGGAGATGGCTGCATGCAGGCGATGCTCGACCCCAGCCACCTCACAGACGCCCGCGAGGCCCGCCGCTGCGCCGGCCACGGCCATCACCAACAGCAGGCGCGACAGCACGGGCACGCCCGCGTAGCGGGCCACGACCTGGGAGGCGCCGGCCACCCGCACCTCGAAGCCCAGGACCGTGCGACGCTCGATCAACCAGAGCGCCGCGGCGAGCGCCAAGACCAGCACCAAGCCCCCGTGGACGCGCTTGTAGAGCAGCGGCAGCCACCAACTGGCGTCGAACGTGGTGGTGTAGGGGAAGCCATCCGCGCCCTTCCAGGGCCCGTAGACCATCAGCTTCACCCAGGCGATGGCCACATAGTTGAGCATCAGAGTGGAGATGATCTCGTTCACCCGCCCATAGACCTTGAGCAGCCCGGGGATCACCGCCCAGACCGCGCCGGCCGCGGCACCCACCAGAAGGATGGCCGGTAGGCGCAGGGGCCCTGGCAGGTCCGGACCGTGCAGCGCGAGCCAGGAGCCCGCCAGCGCCCCCAGATAGAGCTGCCCTTCGGCGCCGATGTTCCACAGGTCGATCTTCAGCGCCAGGGCCACCGCCAGGGCGCACAGGGCCAGGGGCACCGTGCGGACCAGGGTCTCAGACAGCCCATAGGCCGAGCCGAAGGGCTCCTGCACCAGCACCCACAGGGCCTCGAGCGGGGGAGCGCCGGCCAGGGCGAAGATCCCACAGCCCGCCACCGCGGCGAGAGCCACCGCCGCCAGGATCACGATCAGCTCGGCTGCCCACGAAGCCTGAACCCTTCGCTCGATCCGCAGGCTCACGGCGACACCTCCCGGTCCCCGGCCACGGGCCCGCGGTGGCCGCCCATCATCAGGCCGAGCCCCTCGCGGCTCAGCTCGGCGACAGGCAGAGGCCCCAGCAGGCGCCCACGGAACAGCACGCCGATGCGATCCGCCAGCCGCAGCAGCTCGTCCAGATCCTCGGAGATCAGCAGCACGGCCGCTCCAGCCCCGCTGGCCTCGAGCAGCCGCGCGCGGATGGCCTCGGCGGCACCCACGTCGAGGCCGCGGCAGGGATAGGCCGCCACCACCAGCCGGGGCCAGCCCTCGCCAGGGCGACGCACAGCCAGCTCCCGAGCCAGGATCACCTTCTGCACATTGCCCCCCGAGAGCGAGGCGGTGTGGGCGTCCAGGCTCGGACACTGGATGTCATGGGCCCGGACTCGCTCCCCGGCCCAGCGGCGAGCGGGGCCCCAGCGCAGCATACCCCAGCGGCCAAAACGGGCCGCGTAGCTCTCGAGGATCAAGTTCTCCGCGACCGACAAGGCCCCGGCCACACCCATGCGGTTGCGGTCGGCGGGGATGTGGGCCACGCCCAGATCCCGAAATGCCCGGGGGCCGTGAGGCGGGTCCTGGCCAAAGAGCAGCAAGCGTCCGCCGGTGGGGCGGATGAGCCCCGCAAGCAGCTCAGCCAGGACGCCCTGGCCGCTTCCCGAGACCCCGGCGATGCCCACGACCTCACCCGCGCGAAGGCTCAGGCTCACCCGATCCAGGCTCGGCACGCCCCGCGGGTCCAGGACCTCGACACCCTCGAGGCGGGCCACCTCGGCCCCCAGCGCCCCGCCAGGCTCCCTGCGCTGCAGCTCCAGCTCCCTCCCCACCATCAAGCTGGCCAGCGCCGCCGCATCCAGGCCGGCCGTCCCACAGGTGCAGACGCTGGCCCCCCGCCGCAGCACGGTGACCCGATCCGCGATGGCCAGAACCTCGTCGAGCTTGTGGGAGATGAACACGACCGCTCCCCCCTCGGCGGCGAAGCGCCGCAGCACCTCGAAGAGAGCCGCGCTCTCCTGGCGCGACAGCACCGCGGTGGGTTCATCCAGGATCAGGATGGAAGCTCCGTGGTGGAGCGCGCGCAGGATCTCGACCTTCTGACGTTCCCCCACGGGCAAGCTGCGGATGGGGGCGTCCAGATCCACCTGCAACCCGTGGCGCGCGGCCGCCTGCTGGACCCCAGCGCGCAGGGCGTCCATGCGAGGAAAGAACGGCATCCGCGGATGGCCCAGCGTGATGTTCTCGAGGGCGGTGTGCCGCTCGGACTGCACGAAGTGCTGGTGGACCATGCCCAGCCCCAGCCCGATGGCGTCCCGTGGCGAGCGCAGGTGTCGCTCTTCGCCCCGCACTCGGATGCAGCCCCCGTCGGGGCGGTACAGCCCCATCAGCACGGACATCAGCGTGGACTTGCCCGCTCCGTTCTCTCCCAGCAGGGCGTGGATCTCCCCGGCGCGCAGCTCGAAGTCCACCCCGTCGTTGGCGACCACGCCAGGGAAGACCTTGCGAATGCCTCGGAGCTCGACGAGCGGAGCGGACATCGGGGAGAGATATCCCGTTCCCTCCAAGGTCCGCAGGCCCCCTCGCCGTCCTCCGAGACTGCGAAGCGCCAGGCAAGCGGATAACTCCGCCCTATGCCTGCACCCTCCTCCCCCCTCCGCTTCCAGGGCCACAGCGCCGCCTGGGCCGCGCTCACCGCCGGTCCCCTCACCTTCTTCTCAGCGGTGCTGCTGGGCCTGGGCATCTTCGTCGGCTCGTGGGCGTGGATCGCCTTCGCCAGCGCCGCCTTGGCCATCTGCCTGGCGCTGGCGCTGTACCGCTTCCGGGTGGTCATCGATCCCACTGCCCGCACCATACGCCGCTCCTGGTGCATCGGGCCCCTGCCCCTGGTGCGGCGCCAGGGCAGCCTCGAGGGCTACGAGTTCGTCTCCCTCGAGCCGTTCAGCCAGCAGGCGGTCCTGCGGACGCGCACCATCTGGCAGCTGGCCGAGCCCCGCTACCGGGTGTCCCTGTTCGGCGAGGCCGGCACCGTGCCCATCGGGGCGTTCTACCGCCTGCCGCCGGCCCGCTCCCTGGCCGAGCCCACCGCCGCGGCCCTGGGGCTGGATCTGTACGACAAGACCATCCCGTCGGCGCTCTGACTACTCGGGGATGGTCCCCACTACGCCCTGCACGAAGCGCTTCATGCTCAGCAGCTGCTCGTCACTGGGGGGGAAGGCTTCGTAGGCGACGCTGCCGTCCTGCCACTGGAAGGGCTCGGCGAACACCACCAGCTCGCCGTCGATGATGGCCTGCTGCCGATCGGCCACCAGGGACTTCACCTCGTCAGGGACATGCTCCGACAGGGGCGCGAGCTTCACCACGCCGCTCTCCAGACCACGCCATGAGTCCGACGACCGCCAGGTACCATCACGCACCTGCTGCACGGTGTCCCGGTAGATGACCGACCAGTCCCAGACCGGCGCGGTGAGGAAGGCCCGCGGAGCGAACTGGCGACCGTCGCTGTCGTAGCCGATGGCGAAGGCGCCTCGCTCCTGAGCGGCCTGCATGGGCGCCGCCGAGTCCGCGCCCGTGGCCACCACGTCGGCGCCGGCATCCAGCAGCGACACGGCCGCCTCCTTCTCCTTGCCCGGGTCGAACCAGGAGTTGGTCCAGACCACGTGGACCGTGGCCTCGGGGTTGGCGGCGCGGACCCCCAGGGCGAAGGCGTTGATGTGCCGGACGACCTCGGGGATGGGGTGGGGGGCCACGAAGCCCACCTTCCCGGTCTGGCTGACCTTGCCCGCGATGAGCCCCGCCAGGTACTTGGCCTGGTACATGCGGCCGAAGTAGGTGCCCACGTTGTCGGCGCGCTTGTAGCCGGAGCAGTGCATGAAGGTGACCTCGGGATAGCTCGCGGCCACCTCGAGCACCGGGTCCATGTAGCCGAAGCTGGTGGCGAAGATCAGGCCGTAGCCCTTCTCGGCCAGCTGGGTGAGCACCCGCACCGCGCCCGCACCCTCGGGCACGCTCTCGAGGTAGGTGGTCTCCACCCAGGGGAACCGCTCCTCGAGATCCTTGCGGGCTTCGTCGTGGGCCCAGGACCAGCCGGCGTCACCCACCGGGCCGACGTACAGGAAGGCGACGCGGGTGGGCTCCTCGGCTGCGGGCGCGTCGGAAGCAGGCTGAGCTGGAGGCTGGGGCGCGCTCGAGCAAGCCACGAGCAGCACGGCGAGTAGGGTCAGGGCGACGCGCAGCGACCGAGTCACGGCTCCTCCTTGGGGGGCGAGGGACGGTCATGCTATTTCGGCCACCTTTTTCCCTCAAGCCTCTCCACGGGGATACGACCAGGATCTCATGATTCCGTCCCGCAGAGAGCACCATGTCCCAAGACCAAGCCACAGGGCTGCCGCCGGAGCCACTCCGCCGCGTTGATCGTTACGCCCTGCTCACCGCCCTGTCCCACAAGCCGCGTGCCGCGAGGCTTGCGTGGGGCTCCAAGCACCACCAGGGCCTGATCCTCGCCTGGCCCCGCGTCGGTGGCATCAGCTTCCGCGTGGACGGCGGCGTGGCCGCAGGCCTGGGCCTGCCCGACGAGGGCTCCATCGTAGAGCTGCGCTTTCGCATACGGGGGCTCTCGTACCGCTGCGAAGGCCCGGTACGCCAGGCAGGGCGCGACAAGGGCCGCATCATGGTCAGGCCCGAGTCCGTGGAGTGGTGCGCCCGCCGCGTCGATGTCCAGGGCGCAGGCATCATCCAGCTGTCCGCGCTGATCAACGTGAAGGCGCCCGACGGCGACCGCCACGTGGCCTCAGTGATCGGGCTGGGTTCCGACGCCATCCGCTTCGTGTGCTGGCCCTGCCCCCAGCAGCTGCAGGGCACGCCGCAGATCCCCGCCCGCCTGGATCTCCCTGGGTTCGGCAGGGCCGAGCTCACCCTGAGGGTCCACGGCGCGTCGCCAGCCTTCCCAGGCTCCCGTGGTCGCATCATGACCGCGGAGCCCGTTGGCGACACCGCCGCATTCGAAGAGCTCCTTGGGCGGATCACCGGGACCGAGCGCTCGGTCGCATAGGCTACGGCGGAATTCGCACCGGCGAACCTCTACCCTCGCAGAGCTATCCGTGGTATGACCGCCGCAGTTCTCACCGCGGGCCCCCATGTCCAGCGATCACCACGACAGCGCAGACGCCCCTCAGCAGACCACAGGCTCGGCTGGCGCGAAGCGCCCCCGAGGCCGGCGCCCACGCCGCCCGGCCGCCGACGTCCAAGCCCGATCCGAGCTCGGCGCCTACGAAGCCATGGACAACTGGCGCGCATTCTCCCGCCGGCTCGCCGAGGTCCACAGCCTCCAAGCCCTGGGTGAAGCAGCCATGGCCTTCGTGCGCGCCCAGGGGCGGGTGGAGTACGCCACGATCTACCTCCAGGATCTCGTGGACGGCAGCCTGCGCCTGGTCCAGGCCGATGGCTTCACTCCAAAAGAGCGCGACGAGGCCGAGCGCACCGCCTGGGGACGCCACCCCGGCATGGTGGTGCGCACCGGTAGGGTGCTCCACGTCCCCGACGTAGATCGCGACGAGCAGCGGCTCAGCCGCTCCTCCGCCCGCTCCTTCGAGGTGCGCTCGCGCCTGTTCTTCCCCATCGTCACCAGCCGCGGCGGCGTAGGCACGGTGGGCCTCGCCTCCTCCCGCCCCCACGCCTTCGGCGAGCGCCACGCCACAGTGCTCGCCTTCGTCTCCGAGCTCTCGGGCTCGGTCTACGAGCGCCTGGCGACCGAAGAGGCGCTGCAGCGCCGGGACGCCATGCTCTCGGCTCTGTCTCGCGGTACCCGGGGCCTGATGCGCTCCGATGACTGGGACATGGCCCTGGTCGAGCTGCTGGGCGACCTGGGCCGCACGCTGGACCTGTCCCGGGTCAACGTGGCCAGCATCCAGCCACGGCGCACGGGCCCACCACGGCTGGTGGCCGAGTACACCTGGCGCTCCGACGATACGCGCCAGCGCGTGTTCTCCCTCACCAAGGCCAACGCGCCCGCAGGCCTGAGCACCTACACCGACCTGTTCGAGCGCCTGCAGCGCGACGAGGTACACGGGGGGCCCCTTCCCACGCTCAACCAGGCCCTGCGCCCCTTCCTGGAGAGCCAGGGCATCCGCTCCATCCTGATGGCGCCGGTGAAGGTGAGCGACGAGCTGTGGGGCCTGGTGGGCCTCGAAGACTGCAAGCGCGACCGGGTGTGGTCGGCTCCCGAGGCCGATGCCCTACGCGCCGTCGCTGGCACCCTGGGCGCCGCCCTGCAGCGCCGCACCGACGAACGCCGGCTGCAGGAGTCCGAGGCCCGCCATCGCGCCGCCATCCAGGACCAGGCCGAGCTGCTCTGCCGCACGGACGCCCAGGGTGGCATCAGCTTCGCCAACCCTGCGTTCCTGCGCTTCTTCGGCCTGGGCGATGACGACTGGAAGGGCCGCCGTGTGCGCGTGCCCGCCACCAGCCAGGCCAGCGCCGAGGGCACCGGCGGCTTCGTCATGCTCAGCGGCAGCGACCAGGTCGAGATCGCCGAAGAGCGCCACCGTGACGCCGGTGGCCAGGTGCGCTGGCTCCAGTGGAGCGACCGCCCCCTGCGGGACGCCAGCGGCGAGCTCGAGGGCTACCAGTCCGTCGGGCGCGACATCACCGAGGCGCACCACGCCCGCCAGGAGAAAGACCAGCTGGTGCGCGCCCTGCGCAAGGCCGTGGAGGGCACCGCCTCGGCCCTGTCCCAGCTCGTCGAGCAGCGTGACCCCTACACCGCGGGTCACCAGCGCCGTGTGGCCACTCTGGCCGCGGCCATCGCCGAGACCATGGGCCTCACGTCCGAGCAGGTGGCCGGCATCACCATCGGCGCCCTGGTCCACGACCTGGGCAAGATCTCGGTCCCGGTCGAGATCCTGTCCAAGCCCAGCCAGCTCAGCGCCATCGAGCTGCGCCTGATCCAGGAGCATCCCGCCACCGGCTACCAGATCCTGGCCCCCCTGGACTTCCCCTGGCCCGTGGCCGAGATGGTGCGCCAGCACCACGAGCGCATGGACGGCAGCGGCTACCCGCGGGGGCTGAAGGGTGACGAGATCCTGCTCGAGGCTCGCATCATCGCCGTGGCCGACGCCGTCGAAGCCGCCAGCTCCAACCGCCCCTACCGGCCCGCCAGGGGGCTGGCCCACGCGCTCGACCACATCGAGGGGCAGAGCGGCCTGGGCTACGACGCAGGGGTGGTCCAGGTCTGCTCCATGCTCTTCCGCCACCACGGCTTCGCCTTCCCGGAGGCCTGAAGCGCGAGCTGAAGCTGGCCGGCAGCGCGGCGCCCGGCTAGCCGTGGCTGCCTGGAGCGGCCATGGACCTGGAAGCACACAGCACCAAAGCACTGGACTGGCCGGTGGTCCTGGACCACCTGGCCCGCCACGCCCGCACCATCCAGGGTGCCGAGGCTGCCCTGCGGGGAGAGCTGGCCGCCAGCCGCGACGAGGCCATGGAGCGCTACGCCGCGGTGGACGAGCTGCTGAGTCTGCATGCCAGGGGCGAGACGCCCCCCATCGGCGAGGTCGCCGACGGGCGGGAGCACCTGGCCCGCGCGGCACGGGGCGCCGTGCTGGAGACGCCGGAGCTGCAGGCCATGACCCGCTGCCTCCGGGGCCTGTGGAACCTGCGGCACTGGGTGGAGGTGCGGGCCGAGGACCTGCCCCACATCGACGCCCTGGCCCAACCCATCCACGTGGACGCCGAGCTGCTCAGCACCCTGGAGGGGGCCTTCGACGACAGCGGCCAACTGGCCGACGACGCCTGGCCCGAGCTGGCGGAGCTGCGCGCTGGCGTCCGCGCCACCCGTCGCCGCATCCAGACCATCCTCGAAGAGCTCATCCGCGGGGATGCCCTGGGCGACGCCCTGCAGGATCGCTACATCACCGAGCGCGAGGGACGCTTCGTGGTCCCGGTCAAGTCCGCGCGCCGCTCCCGGGTGGGCATCGTACACGACACCTCCAACAGCGGCGAGACCGCCTTCGTGGAGCCGTCACAGGTTGTAGAGCCCCAGAATCGGCTGGCCAGCCTGCAGATCGCCGTGCGCCGCGAGGAGCACCGCATCCTGGCGTTGCTGTCCTCCATGATCGCCCACCACACCGAGCCCTTGGCCCTCTCGCTGCAGGCCGCCACCTGCATCGATCTGGCCAGCGCCCGGGCGGCCCTGGGACGGCAGCTGGGGGCCAGCATCCCCAGCGTGGGTAACGGCGGCGTGCTCGATCTGCGCGGCGCACGCCACCCCGTGCTGGCCCTGCGCGGGGTCGAGGTGGTGCCCAACGACCTGGCGGTGAACGCCCGCCACCCCGGCCTGGTGCTCACCGGCCCCAACGCCGGCGGCAAGACCGTGGCCCTCAAGACCCTGGGCCTCGCCGCCATGTTCGTGCGCGCCGGCATCCCCTTCCCCGCCGCCGCCGGCTCGCGGGTGGACTGGTTCGACGCAGTGCTGGCGGACATCGGCGATCTGCAGACCGTGGAGCAGGACCTCTCCACCTTCTCCGGCCACCTGCTGATCATGTCCATGATGATGGAACGCGCCGCCCCCGGCTGCCTGCTGCTGGTGGACGAGGTGGCCGTTGGCACCGATCCCGCCCAGGGCGCCGCCTTGGCCCGGGCCGTCCTCGAGGCCATGATCGACGCCGGTGCCCGCGCCGTGGTCACCACCCACTACCTGGAGCTCAAGGCCCTGGCGGGCCAGGATCCCCGCTTCGCCCTGATGGGAGCCCAGTACCTCGAGGGCCGGGCCACCTGGCGCCTGCTGCCGGACCTGGTGGGCCAGTCCCACGCCCTGGGCGTCGCTCGTCAGCTGGGCCTGCCCAGCGCCGTGCTCCAGCGAGCGGAGGCACTGCTTGGGACCCGGGCCACCGACCTGGCCACCCTGATGGAGCAGGTGGAGGCAGAAGGCCAGGAGCTGCGGGAGCGCAGCGAAGCCATCGCGGCCCGTCAGCAAGAGCTCGAGGCGGCCCAGCGAGCGTTCGCCGACAAGCAGCGGCACCTCGAGGAGCGCCGCCTGGGCCTCGAGCGCGAGGTGGCTGAGGACTTCGGCGGCCGCCTGCGCCAGCGCGAGGAGGGCCTCAAGCGCCTGATCGCCGGCCTGCAGGCCAACCCGGGGCTCGAGGGCGCCGGCCGGCTGCTGGACAAGGTCCGCACGGTCCGCCTGGAGATCGAACAGCGCGTGGCGGAGCCCGAGCCCCAGGGCACGCCCGCCTCCGACCTGATGCCCGGGGATCGCGTGACGGTGCGCAGCCTGCGCCGCGACGCCACGGTGGTGGAGGCCAGAGACGACGGCCGGGTGCAGATCGAGGTGGGCAACCTGCGCTCATGGGTCAAGCTCGACGATCTGCTGGCCGCGGCCCCAGGCCCCCAGCCGGGCAAGCCAGGAAAAGGCGGCGCCAAGAAGCCGCGCCAGCCTCCGCGCGCGCCGCGCCAGGCCAAGCGGGACGACGACGACCGCTGGGGCGGCGTGGCGCGCCCCGGCAACAGCCTGGACCTGCGGGGCCAGCGCTACGAGGCGGCCATCGAGGCCACCGAGGCCTTCCTGGATGCTCTGGTCCTGCGGGGTGAGCCCGTGGCCTGGGTGCTCACGGGCCACGGCACCGGGGTGCTCAAAGAGGGAATCCGCCGCTGGGCCAGGGACTCCCGCTACGTGCTGCGCTGGCGAGCCGCCACCGAGGGCGAGGGCGGCGACGCCTGGACGGTGATGGAGCTCGCCTGACCCAGGGCGGACCATCCTTTCCCTTGCGCCGATCCCGGGCAGCGTTATGCCTTTCGGGTTGGTGAATGAGCATTCATTCACTACCCCCCAACACGGAGGAATGATGGGCTACGAGATCAAAAAAGTCGCCGTGCTCGGCGCTGGTGTGATGGGGCAAGGCATTGCCGCTCACCTGGCCAACGCCGGCATCCCCTCGGTCCTGTTCGACATCGTGCCGCAAGGCGCTGAGCCACGCTCCAAGCTGGCTATCGACGGGATCGACAACGCCACGAAGCTGCGCCCTGCGGCCTTCTACACCAAGAAGGACGCCGCGATGATCACCCCCGCCAACTACGAGGATGATGCAGCGCTCCTGGCCGAGTGCGACATGATCATCGAGGTGGTGATCGAGAACCTGAACATCAAGAAGAAGGTGTTCGCCTGGGTCGCAGAACACCGCCGTCCCGGCTCCATCGTGACCTCCAACACCTCCGGCCTCTCCCTCGAGGAGATGTCGGGCGTGATGGCCGAGGAGATGGCCGAGCACTTCCTGGTCACCCACTTCTTCAACCCGGTGCGCTACATGCGCCTGCTCGAGCTGGTCGGCTGCGCCAAGACCAAGCCCGAGGTCATGGCGGCCGTGGCCAAGTTCGGTGAAGAAGCTCTGGGCAAGGGCATCATCTTCGGCAAGGACACCCCCAACTTCGTCGCCAACCGCATCGGTGTCTACGGCATCGCGTCGGTCTTCAAGCACATGGAAGCCATGGAGATGACCATCGAAGAGGTCGATGCTGTCTTCGCCAAGCCCATGGGCCGCCCCAAGTCCGCCGTGTACCGCACCGCCGACCTGGTGGGCAACGACACCCTGGTCCACGTGCTCAAGACCGTCTACGACGGCTGCCCGGACGACGAGGGCCGCGACTACTTCCTGCCGCCCCAGTGGCTCGAGGACATGGTCGAACAAGGCGCCCTGGGCGACAAGACCCGCGGCGGCTTCTACAAGAAGACCAAGGATGCCGACGGCAAGCGCGTCATCCTGGTCCGCAACTGGCAGACCGGTGAGTACCTGCCAAAGGGCAAGCCCAAGTTCGCCTCCATCGGTGCCGCCCGCGGCTACGAGGATCCGGGCAAGTCCATGAAGGCCATGGTGTACGGCAAGGACAAGGGCGCCGAGCTGGCCTGGAAGTGCACCGCCGACACCCTGATCTACTCGGCCAACCGGCTGCCCGAGATCGCCGACGACATCGTCAACATCGACCGCGCCATGCGCTGGGGCTTCGCCTGGGACCTCGGTCCCTTCGAGTCCTGGGACGCCATCGGCGTGGCCAAGTCGGTCAAGAAGATGGAAGCCGACGGCTACGCGGTCCCCACTTGGGTCCAGGACATGCTGGCCGCCGGCCGCAAGAGCTTCTACGCCTGGGAAGACGGCCGCCACACCTACTGGTGCCCCCTGGCCAGCGAGGCCAAGGCGGTCCCCTTCTCCAGCCGTTGGTTCTTCATCCCGGACCTCAAGCGCGACAAGAGCGTTGTCATCAAGAAGAACATGTCCGCCGACCTGCTGGACATGGGCGACGGCGTGATGCTGCTCGAGTTCCACAGCAAGATGAACGCGCTCGACGCAGACATCATCAAGCTGTACAGCATGGCCCTCGATCTGCTCGATGCCGAGAAGTACGAAGGCCTCGTCATCGGCAACCAGAGCGGCAACGCCTTCTGCGCCGGCGCCAACCTGTTCATGGTGGGCATGGCCGCGGCCACCCAGCAGTGGGGCATGCTCGAGGGCGTGGTCAAGGATCTGCAGGATGTCTGCCAGCGGGCCAAGTACAGCGCTCGCCCCGTGGTCACGGCCCCCCGTGGTCTGGTCCTGGGCGGCGGCTGCGAGGTCTCCATGCAGTGCGCTCACACGCAGATGCTGGGTGAGACCTACATCGGCCTGGTCGAGGTCGGCGTGGGCCTGCTCCCTGCCGGTGGTGGCTGCAAGGAGATGCTCGCGCGCTACATGGGCGACATCCCCGAAGGCACCGAGTACGACCCCAACCCCTTCGTCCAGGCGGCCTACAAGAACATCGCCATGGCCCACGTGGCCGTGTCGGCCGAAGGTGCCCGCGAGGTGCGCTACCTGCGTCCCTCCGACCGCATCACCCTCGACCCCGATGCCGTCATTCAGGACGCCAAGAACGTGGTCCTGGGGCTGCGTCAGGCTGGCTACAAGGCGCCGCGTCAGGTCAAGTTCAAGGTCCCGGGCCCCACGGGTCGGGCGGCCATCGAGCTGTTCCTGTATCAGATGAACCAGGGTGGCTGGGCCACCAAGCACGACCTGGTGGTCGGCAAGAAGCTGGCGTGGGTCATGACCGGTGGTGACCGTCCCTTCGGCACCTGGACCACCGAGCAGGAGATCCTCGAGCTCGAGCGCGAGGGCTTCCTGTCTCTGTGCGGCCATCCCGACACGCAGGCCCGGATCCAGCACATGCTGCAGACCGGCAAGCCCCTGCGGAACTAACCCCAGCACCCCAAATACGAGGTACAAAACATGTTCCAAAAGAACCCCCGTGACGTCGTGGTGGTTGCTGCGGTCCGCACCCCAGCGACCAAGTCCGGCAAGGGCTCCCTCAAGGACACCCGCCCCGACGACCTGCTGATCGAGTGCATCAAGGGCCTGATGGCCCGGGTGCCCAACTTCGACCCCGCCGAGATCGACGACTGCGTCATCGGCTGTGCGTTCCCGGAAGGCGAGCAGGGCATGAACGTTGCCCGCATCGCCACCATGGGCGCCGGTCTGCCCGACTCTGTCCCGGCCATGACCATCAACCGCTTCTGCTCCTCGGGCCTCCAGTCCCTGGCGCAGGCGGCCGCGGCCATCCACGCCGGCTGGATCGACTGCGCGCTGACCGGCGGCGTCGAGTCCATGTCCCAGATCCCCATGGGCGGCCAGAAGCCCAGCCCCAACCCCACCATGATGGAGAAGGACCCAGCGATGTACGCGCCCATGGGCACCACGTCGGAGACCGTAGCCACCCGCTACGACATCTCCCGTGAAGACCAGGACGCCTTCGCGCTGCGCTCGAACACCAACGCGCTCGCGGCCCAGGCCAACGGCACCTTCAACGACGAGATCGTCCCGGTCAAGACCAAGGTCTGGGACGGCACGGAGATGAAGGACAAGGTCGTCGATACGGACGAAGGCCCCCGCGCCTCCACCCTCGAGGCCCTGGGCAAGCTCCGCACGGTGTTCTCCACCACGGGCCGCAGCACGGCAGGCAACTCCTCGCAGACCAGCGACGGAGCCGCCGCCAACCTGATCATGACCCGCGAGAAGGCCGAGAAGCTGGGCCTGCCCGTCCTGGGCGTGTTCCGTGGCTTCCAGGTGGTGGGCGTCAAGGCCGACGAGATGGGTGTGGGCCCGGCCTACGCCATCCCCAAGCTGGTCGAGCACTACGGCATGACCGTCGATGACATCGACGTGTACGAGATCAACGAAGCCTTCGCCTCCCAGGCGCTGTACAGCGTCCGCAAGGCCGGCATCGATCCCGAGCGCGTCAACCTGCACGGCGGCGCCATCGCCCTGGGTCACCCCCTGGGCTGCACCGGCGCCAAGCTCACGGCCACCCTGCTGCACGAGCTCAAGCGCAGCAAGAAGCGCTTCGGCGTGGTCAGCATGTGCATCGGCGGCGGCATGGGCGCGGCCGGCCTGTTCGAGAACGAGGGATAGCACCCCCCAACGGGGAAACGAAAGGCCCGCTCCCTTCGGGGGGCGGGCTTCTCTGCTTCAGCGGGCCGACGCTGCGCCTAGTCGTTCAGGGCACCCGCATCGATCCAGCTGGTGACGGTGGCCAGGTCTTCAGCGCTGAACCAGCCGCTGCCGTGGTGGCTGCCGATGGTGACCAGCTGGCTGGCGGCGCTGTCGCTGGCGACCACGACGCCCGAGGCCATCAGGCTTTCGTAGCTGGTGACGTCGACGCCCCCGTGGGTCTGGCCCGCGCCGTGGCAGCGGCTGCAGTAGGTCTCGAGCAGGGGCAGCACGTCGTCCGCGAAGCCGATCATGCCATCGTCCACAGGCTGGGTGTCCTGCGGGGGCGTGGTGTCTTCCTTGACCTCCTCACCGCAGGCGGCCAGGGACACGAGCAAGGGCAGGGCGAAGATCAAGGGACGCATGGGCTCACTCGCGGTCGAGGATTGCGGCGGCACACTATCGCGCCACAGCCCCCTTGCCTCGCGCCCCCCTCCCCCAATAGGAGGCAGGCCCTGATCCTGATCAGATGGAGCCACCATGGACCTGTTCGACACCCTGAAGGCGCGCGGCTTCGTCGCAGACTGCACCGACGAAGCGGCGGTGCGCAAGCTCTTCGCCACCGAGCAGACCACCATCTACATCGGCTTCGACCCCACCGCAGACTCCTTGCACGCGGGGTCCCTGGTGCAGCTGATGGCCCTGGCCCACATGCAGCGTGCGGGCCACCGGGTGATCGCCCTGGTGGGCGGCGGCACCGCCATGGTGGGCGACCCCAGCGGCAAGACCGAGCTGCGGGCCATGCTCAGCAACGAGCAGCTCGAGGCCAACAAGGCCGGCATCAGCGCCCAGATCCGCCGCTTCATCGATCTGGACGGCGAGCGCGGCATCATGGTGGACAACGCCGACTGGCTGCTGGGGCTCAACTACATCCAGTTCCTGCGCGAAGTCGGCCGCCACTTCAGCGTCAACCGCATGCTCGCCGCGGAGTCCTACAAGATCCGCCTCGAGAAGGGCCTGTCCTTCATCGAGTTCAACTACCAGATCTTGCAAGCCTACGACTTCCTCGAGTTGTTCCGCCGCTACGGCTGCAAGGTCCAGATGGGCGGCTCGGACCAGTGGGGCAACATCGTGGCGGGGCTCGACCTGGTGCGCCGCCTGGGGCCCGGCGAGGTCTACGGCCTCACCTCCCCCCTGGTGATGACCGCCTCGGGAGAGAAGATGGGCAAGACGGCCGCAGGCGCAGTCTGGCTCGACGCCGAGCGCCTGTCGGCCTTCGAGTACTTCCAGTACTGGCGCAACGTCACCGACGCCGACGTAGGTCGCTTCTTGCGCCTGTTCACCTTCCTGCCCCTGGCGGAGATCGAGTCCCTCGAGGCCCTCACCGGCGCCGAGATCAACAGCGCCAAAGAGAAGCTCGCCTTCGAGGCCACCAAGATCGTACACGGCGCCGAGGCCGCCGAGCAGGCCCTGGCCGGCGCCAGGGCGGCCTTCGCGGGCGGCGGCCAGGTCGATGACATCCCCACCCACCAGGCCATCCTGCCCAGGCCCATCGTGGACCTGTTGGTGGACTGCGGGCTGTGCGCCTCCAAGGGCGACGCCCGGCGTCAGATCAAGGGCGGCGCGGTCAAGCTGGGCGACGACAAGGCGAGGGTCGACGACCCGAACATGGTCATCGGCCCCGAGCACCTGGACGCTGATGGGTCGGTGGCGCTGTGGAAGGGCAAGAAGAACACAGTCCGGATCGTCACGGGCTGATCAGCGCACCGCGGCCTCGCTCTCCCGCTTCACCCAGGCCGTGGCCTTGGTGAGGCCGGCGTCGCTGATGTAGTCCTCGATGGGCCCGGGCACCCAGCCCAGAGGCTTGACCTCCACCGAGTAGAACAGCCGCGTGTAGCCCGGTCGATCGGCCACCGGCTCCACCCGCCAGAAGCCCACCGAGTCGTCCAGATCACTGGCGCGGGAGTAGTCGAGGGTCCAGGTGAGCCAGCCCTCGTCGATGTGGACCTGGTGAGCGATGTAGTACTCGATGTCCATCATCAGGGCGCCGATGACGAAGCGGACCTCGATCTCGTTGTCGCTGCGGGCGTAGACCTCGCACTCCCGCACGTTGTCGACCATGCGGGGGTATGCGGGGAAGTCCAGGATGCGGTCCCAGACCACCCCGGGCGACGCGTGGATGTCCTGCACCGCCACCCCCCGGCCTCCGTCGGCGTACTGGACCTGGCGCTTGACCACCCCACCTGCGGCCAGGCGGGCCAGCTCAGCGGGGGTGAGCGCCACCATGGGCGGAGGGCCCTGGTAGGCGGGGATGGAGCCCTGGTGCATGTGGGGCTTGGTTGTGTCGGCGGCGTGAGCCGCGAGGACGACGGTGAGGATGGAGGTGGACAGCATGAGCGAATCATACCCCCAAAGGATCAGGTGCCGTGGTCCGGGAACGCCGGAGGCTCAGGACGGACCACCGGGTTGGCTTCGAGCTGCTCGAGGGCCACCTCCACGGCCCGCTCGAGCTGGGGATCGCGACCCGCCTGGAAGTCGACGGGGGTGATCTCCACCTCCACGTCCGGCGCCACGCCGACGTTCTCAGCGGTCCAGGCACCATCGGGGCCGTAGAAAGCGATGCGGGGCGCCGTGACGCCGCCGCCGTCCATCAGGGCCGGGTAGCCGTAGATACCCACCAGCCCCCCCCAGGTGCGGGTGCCCACCAGCGTGCCCAGGCCCAGCAGCCGGAAGTAGTGGGGCAGGCAGTCGCCACCGGAGCCGGCGTACTGGTTGATGAGCATCACTCGCGGCCCAGGGATGACCCCCAGGGGGCTCGAGTAGGGCTGGCCCTCGCGGGTGACGTGCCAGTTCAGGGGCTGGCGGCGCAGCATGTCCACGATGTAGTCCGCGACCAGGCCACCGCCGTTGAAGCGCTCGTCGACGATCACCCCCTGCTTGTCCAGCTGGCTGTAGAAGCCCCTGGTGAAGCCGTCGTAGCCCCCGGTGTGGGTGTTGGGCAGGTACAGGTAGGCCAGGCGACCGTCGGAGAGCTGGTCCACCCGCCGCCGGTTGTCCTCGAGCCAGGCCCGGTGCCGCAAGCCGTCCTCTCGCTCGATGGTCTGCACCGTGAGCTGGCGCCCGCCCTGTCCATCGGGCTGTGCCGCTACGGTGAGCGTCACCCGGCGGCTGGCCTTGTGGGCCAGCAGGGCGTAGGGGTTGGTGGCGGCGTCCAGGGCGACTCCATCGATGGCCAGCAGCCAGTCGCCCTCGGCCACGTCCAAGCCTGGCTGGGCCAGGGGGGCCCGCAGCTCGGGGTTCCAGCTCTCGCCCGTGAAGATGCGCGCGATGCGATAGCGGTCACCCTCGAGGGCCAGATCGGCCCCCAGCAAGCCCACAGGGACCCCATCGTCGGCCGGCATGTCGCCGCCCCAGCGGTAGGCGTGGCCCACCACCAGCTCGCCGATCAGCTCGCCCAGCAGATAGTTGAGGTCCGCCCGGTGGGCCACATGCTCCAGCCAGGGACGGTAGCGGGCGCCCACGGCATCCCAGTCCACTCCGTGCATCTGGGGGTCGTAGAAGTAGTCCCGCTGGATGCGCCAGGCCTCGTCGAAGATCTGGGGCCACTCCACGGCGGGATCCGACCAGGCGCGCATGTCCGCCAGGTCCAAGGCGCCGTCGTCCGGCTCGGGATCGTCCGCGGCGCCCACGATGGCCCAGCCGCCGTCACCGGCTTGGTAGAGCAGCCTCTCGCCGTTGGCCGAGACCACATAGCGCTTCACGGCCGGGAGGAAGTCCTCTGCCTCTCGCTCCTCGGGATCGTAGCGACGGAGTGCGGGGTCGCCCTGGTCCTCGGGATGAGCCAGGAAGAACACCCGACCGTCGCCGCCCACCTGCAGGCCGTCCAGCATGCCGGCGGGCACGGGCAGGGCCAGGATGCGCCTCGTGAGGCCCTCAGCGTCCACCCGCACCACCACAGGCGCCACCTGCTCCTCGTCTTCACCCTTCTTGCCCTTCTTCTTCTTGTCCTTGGCCTGATCCGACTCCACCGGCTCCTCGTCGCTGCGGGGGGCCAGGGGGGACGGCTCGTGCGCCGAGAGCACCGCCACATACAGGTGCCGTGAGAGGGGCCGGTGCATGCTGCTCATGTCCAGCCAGGCCGTGTTGAGGCCCTGGTCGGTGCTGGCGGCGAAGTACAGGAAGCGCCCGTCGGCGGAGAAGGCCGGAGACACCTCGTCGGCCAGGCCGTCGCTGACCCGGATGCGCTGCCCAGTGGCCAGCTCGTAGAGGAACACGGCCCTCAGGTGGTTGGGCAGGTGGCGGGTGTAGGCCAGCCAGGCCCCATCGGGGGACCAGCTCAGCTCGAGGGCTTGATGGACGTGATCGTAGAGGTCCTCGTCCACCAGCACGGGCTGGTGCGTGGCCATGTCCATGACCCACAGCTTCATGCGCTTGTCTGCGTAGGCGATGTGCTCGCCCGTGGGATCGTAGACCGGCTGGTGGTAGAAGCTGGGGTCGCCCATGGGCACGCGCTCCAGCGCCCCCGAGCCGTCGGGGCCCAGCAGATCCAGAGCGTACTCGCCATCGGCGTCCGAGACGGCCAGCACCGTCGAGCCATCGGGGCTCCAGGCGGGGAAGCGGTCGTTCACGGCGGGGCTGCGGGTGAGGTTGCGCACGTCGCCGTGCTCGGCGGGCACGGTGAAGATCTCGCCCCGCGCTCCGAACACGGCGCGCTTGCCCGTGGGAGAGAGGGCGAAGGACTCCACCCGATCGCCCACAGGGACCCAGCGCGGCCGGGCCGCGGGCAGGTCGGCGTCGATGCGGATGTCCAAGGGAGCGGCGACGCCGCTGCGGGGGTCGAGCTTGTGCAGCCGTCCACCCTGCTCGTAGACGATCCACTCGGCCCCGGGCGCTCCCCCTGCCCCCGCCGAGCGCACGTCCAGCTCGGCATGCTGGGTGACCTGCTGCACCGCGCCATCGGAGCGCTGCACGAAGAGGTTGGCCACCCCCGCGCGGTCCGAGATGAAGTACAGATCGTCGCCCACGAACAGGGGCTCGAGATCGTTGCTGCCCGGGTGAGGCACCTCGGTGACCGCCGACGAGCCTGGATCGTAGCGCCAGATGAAGCTCACCTGGCCGCCTCGGTAGTGCTTCCAGCTGCCGATGGCCGGCGCGACGGGGGTGTAGGCCAGCTCCCCGCCGCCGGGGGCGTAGCTGGCGTCCTCGGCCATGGGCAAGGGCAAGACCTCCGGCCAGCCGCCCTGGGGGGAGACCAGGAACAGCCTCCCACCCTTGCGGGTGCCCTTCTGGCGCTCGGAGCGGAACAGCACGCGCCCATCGGGGCTCCAGCCCCGCACCAGGTCGTCCCCCGGATGGAAGCTGACCCGCTGGGGCTGGCCGCCGGCCACCGGGACGACGAAGACGTCGGCGTTGCCATCGTAGTGCCCGGTGAAGGCCAGCAGGCGCCCATCCGGCGACAGGTGGGGATCGCTCTCGAGCCCCGGATGCACCGTCACCCGCCGGGGCTGGGAACCCTCGAGATCCGTGACCCACAGATCCCCGGCGTAGGCGAAGGCGATGTGACCGCCCCCCACCGTGGGCTGGCGCAACAACAGGGTGGGGCCGTCAGCAGCGGCGACGACGAGCGAGGCGAACAGGACGGGCAAGAGCGTGGGCACGGAGGCCTCCCTAGCGGCAGAGCGGATCTCTATGCTCGCAGGCGGGCGGGCTCACCCCACCAACGCCGACCCCAACGACACAGGGGGAGCACAGTGTGCTCCCCCTGGGGGTCAAGTACCCACGGCGCCCCGCGCGGAAGCGCGAGGCGAGAGGCCTAGAGGCTTAGAGGCTCTCGAGCTTGCGCTTGATCTGCTTGCGCTCTTCCTTGAGCTGAGCGCGCTCGGCCTCTTCCATGGCGGCCTGCAGGAAGCGCTTGGCCTTGTCCTTGTCGCCTTGCTGCGCGGCGATGTCGCCGAGCTCGGCGCGGGCCACCACCAGCTTGCGGGCGTCGCGGGCCTGGGCTGCGGGGCCCAGGCAGGCCTCGAAGGCCTCGGCCGAGGCCGACAGCTCGCCGATGCTCTTGAGGGCGCCGCCGAGGTTGAAGTTGAGCTCCTTGGCCAGCATCGCGTCGTTGGGGTTCATGACCTGCTTGGCCTTGCGGAGCAGGGCCACGGCTTCGTTGGTCTTGCCGGACAGCAAGGAGAACAAGCCCAGGTTGTAGGTATCGACGGCGACGAACTGCTTGAGCTCGAGCTGCTCGGTGATCTCGAGGCAGCGCTGCGCACTGCGCAGGGCGGCTTCGTGGTTCTTCTGGGCAGACTGGGCCTGGGCCAGCATGGACACCGCGGCGCGCTCGCGCACGGGGTTGCGCAGGCCCTGGGCGATGGCGACGCAGCGACCGAGCACGTCGGCGGCCTTGGCGGCCTGCTTGGAGAACAGCAGGGACTCGCCCATGTTGATGCCAGCCTCGAGGGCCAAGGGGCCGAGGCCCGCCTGGCCGGCCAGGGCGTTGGCCTTGCCGAAGTGCTCGATGGCGGGCTCGAACTTGCGGTCGCGCCGGGCCACCAGGCCGCGCACGAACTCGGCGTTGGCCTGGATGGGCGGGATGGCCGCCACCTCGACGGCCGCGTCCACCTGCTCGATGGCGGCGGTGGGGTTGCCGTCGGACAGCTCGATCATGGCCAGGTGGCCCAGGAGCTCGCCGGTCTTGAGCTTGTCGTCCAGGCCCTTGAACAGGGTGAGGGCGTCCTTGGCGCGATCGCGGGCGCGGTAGAGATCCTGACGACGGTAGTCCAGGCGGGAGCCGGCGAAGAGGACCCAGGCCTGCATGGCGCGGTCTTCCTTCTCGCTGGCCCACTGGATGGCCTCGTTGAACAGCTTCTCGGCCGGCTCGACCTGGCCGCCGGAGACCAGGCGCTCGAGCAGGTTCATGTAGACCGTGCGGCGCAGTGGATCGGGCCAGTCGATGCGGTCGAAGTTGCCCACCAGCTCGTGGCACATGCCCCACATCTCGGGACGGTCGGCGGTGAGCGCCATGCTCTTGACGAACAGGGCGCGCTGCTGCTCGCCAGCCTCGGAGTAGGTGCGCATAGTGCGCAGCAGGAACTCATGGCCGCGGGGGGCCAGGAAGCGCTCCATGAACTGGCCGACGCGCAGGGCGCGCTGGCGGCCGACCTCGTCGTGGTTCCCGTCCAAGACGCCGAAGCGGAAGAAGGGGCGCTTGAAGCGGTAGAGCCAGCTCTTGAGCTGCTCCTGGTACTGCTGCTCCTCGAAGAGATCGCCGCAGGCGTCGAGCATGTCGTCCACCGAGTCGCGGCCCAGGCCCAGGATGTCGGCGACGATGGCGGAGGGGAAGCTGTGGCCCAGCAGCGCAGCCACGTGCTGGATGGCGGCGGCGTCTTCGATGCCGGCGTTGCGACGCTTGGGAGCCTTGGGCTCGGCCTCGGCCTCGGCCTCGACGTCGGCGGAGGACTCGTCGTCGTCGGCGTCAAGCTCGTCCTCGTCCACCGCGGTGGGCACCAGATCGGCCAGGGTCTTGCCCTCGAAGTTCTCGCCCAGGCGGTCCTCGGCCAGGAGATGCTCGACGATCTCTGCCACGAAGCCAGGCAGGCCGCTGGTGATCTGCAGCAGGCCAGCCACGTCGACCTCGGCGTCGATGCCCTTGCTGGCCAGGAAGGTGCCAACCTGATCGGCGCCCCAGGGCTCGAGGACCATGGAGGTGTAGTCACCCGAGCGACGCTCGAGCATGTCCATCAGCGGCGCCGGCATGTAGCCGCGGGTGCTGTCATTGACGGGCTCGGTGGAGAGGATGGTGAGCAGCTGGCAGCCGCTGCGAGCCTCGACCATCAGGGCCTCGAGCATGGCGATCACGCCCACGCTGTGGCACAGGTGCAGGTTCTGGATGTCCAGCAGCACGGGCACCTTGCTGGTGATGCCCATGACGATCTCGATGAAGCCCAGCAGGGGGTTGTCCCGGGGCAGGCCGACCTGGAAGGACTCTTCGCCCTGCTTGGGGCCCTTCTTGAGGCCGTCGATGAAGGCGCTGAACCACTGCTGCACGCGCTTGGGGTGACGCGGCAGCTGGGCGTTGAGCACCATCTCGATCTTGGTGCGCAGCAGCTGGTTGCGGTGCAGCTGGGCGTAGAGGGTGGCGTACAGGCGCAGCAGGGTGCGCAGGCCATCCTCTTCTTCGGTGAAGGAGAGGCGCCAGACCAGCACGTCGTCTTCGACTGCGGCCAGTTCACGGGACGCCTCGCCCACGAGGGCGCGCTTGCCACCACCGAGGGGCGCCTGGAGCACCACGGTCCCGCCGTTGCCCTGACGGGCGGCGGCGATCAGCTCTCTGAGCTGGAGGAGGTCGGACTCACGGGCGACGAAGATCTTGTCGTTGGACTCGGCCACTGCTGATCCCTGGGATGTGCGGCGCCGGGGGCGCCGGGTGTGTTGCTGGAGGGGCGGGTTCCGCTGCTCGTGGTACGCGAGAGCCTCGGAAAGCGCCGCACTTGGCCCACACGGGCGGGACTGGGAGCTATTCACGCGGGGCCTCCGTGTCAACGGACGGTCGAAGGCTCGATGGCAGGCCCGGCCTCGGCTATACTGCCCTTCCGATGGACGCGCCCCGGAGGGTCCCGATGCGCCGCGCTCTGCCCCTGCTGCTGATTCCCCTGATGGCTTGCCAGGAAGAGACCCTGGATCCCGACTCCTTCAACTGGGAGGTCACGGTCACGGGGATCGAAGATCTGTGCAATCCCACAGATCCTCAGCCCTACCAGGAAACGGTCACCTACTCCTTGTTCTTCGATGGCAGCATCACCGACATCAAGGTGGGCCCCGACAACTTCGCCTCGGGCATCATGACCGGCTGCACCCTCGAGTACGACTCCCCCGTCGTGGGCGAGCGCCGGGGTCCCAACGAAGAGTACTGGGTCAAGTGGCAGCTCACGGGCAGCGCCCTGCTGCGCCAGGGTGGTTCCTCCTGCGACATCACCGAAGGCCTGGACTGGGAAGGCGAGGAGACCTTCGAGATCATCGAGACCGACGATCCCGACCTCCTGGTGGGCTGCACCTACACCATGGCCGTCACCGGCATCTACAAGGGCCAGGGCGGCTAGCTCCGGCCCCGAAGGGGAGCGTTCTGGGCGAAGCACTGCCGACGGTCGGCCCCCCACACGAGCGCGTCGCCGCCATCCGCGATGCCGTGGGCGACGTCGTGCGCGGCAAGCTCCTGCAGATCGATCTGGCCCTGGTCGCCGTGCTCGCCGGTGGGCACCTGCTCATCGAGGACATCCCCGGCGTGGGCAAGACCACCCTGGCCTACACCCTGGCGTGCGCCCTCGGCGGCAGCTTCAAGCGGGTCCAGTTCACCAGCGATCTGCTGCCCGCTGATCTGGTCGGGGTCAGCGTGCTCGATCCGGCCAGCGGTCGCTTCGCCTTCCGGCGCGGCCCCATCTTCACCCACGTCATGCTCGCGGACGAGATCAACCGCACCACCCCCCGCACCCAGAGCGCGCTGCTCGAGGCCATGAACGAGCGGCGGGTCACGGTCGACGGCACTACCCACGATCTGCCGCAGCCCTTCCTGGTGGTGGCCACCCAGAACCCCCACGACTACGCGGGCACCTTCGCGCTGCCCGACTCCCAGCTCGACCGCTTCCTCATCCGCATCTCCATGGGCTACGCCGACACCGAGGCCGAGCGCGTCATCCTGCGCACCGGCGGGCTGTCCCGCGCCGCCATCGATCCGGTGGTCACCCCAGCCCAGGTGCTCGCCCTGGTCCATGCCGCCCAGCAGATCGCGGTCCACACCGACATCGAGGACTACCTGCTGGCCCTGGCCGCCCGCACCCGCCAGGACGACCGCCTGCTGCGCGGGGTCTCCACCCGGGGCCTCGAGGCCCTGCATCGCGCCACCCGCGCCCTGGCCCTGGTCCGCGGACGCCAGCACTGCATCCCCGAGGACGTCCAGGAGCTGATCCAGCCCGTCTGGGCCCACCGGGTGCTGGTGCGCTCGGGCGGTGGTAACGGCGACGCCGAGGCCGCCCTGCGCGAGATCCTCTGGGACGTACCGGCTCCCTTCTGATGGGCGCCACCGGCCAGGGCTCCCCCTCCCCACCCGTGGAGCGGGCCCGCGCCCGCCTGCGGCGCAGCCTGCGCGGCCCGGGCTGGTTGCTGCTGCTGCTGGCCATCGTCACCGCTGCGGCCGCGGTCCACACCGCCAACAACCGCCTCTACCTTGTGCTGGGCGGCATGCTGGCCATGCTCTGCCTGGAGCTCCTGCTGGGGGCGTGGAACCTCCGCAACATCACCGCCACCCGGAAGCTGCCGCCCGAAGTGTTCGCCAACCGCAGCGCCCGCGGCAGCATCGTACTGGGCAACCCCCGGCGCCTGCTGCCGGCCGCCTCCCTCCAGGTGGGCGAGCAGGGTCACCCGGCCCACAGCCGGGCCGCCTGGCTCAGCCCAGGAGAGCAGCTCGCCGTCCCCGTGACCTGGCGCTTCACGGCCCGGGGCCGCACCCAGCTCGCGGCGCTGGAGATCCGCAGCCACTTTCCCTTCGGGCTGGTGGAGCACTGCTGCCTCGTGCCCCGGCCGGTGCCTGTGCTGGTGTATCCCCACGCCATCGGGCAGCCCGGGCGGGACGCCCAGCGCACCATCGGCAGTCACAACCGGGACGACGACCTACACGATCCACGGGCCACCGGTGCGGGGGACTTCCTGGACCTGCGCGAGTACCAGCCCGGAGACCCGACCCGGCTGATCCACTGGCCCACCACAGCCCGAATGGGACGCGCCATGATCGTCATCCGGGGCAGCGACAGCGACGAGGAGGTGCTGGTAGAGCTCGAGGAACAAGCCGAGCCCCACCGCTGGGAGCGCAGCATCAGCGAGGCCTGCGGCCAGGTGCTCCACCATGTGCGCCTGGGCCGCGCCGTGGGGCTGCGGGTAGGACGCCGAACCTGGCCCCCCCGCCGAGGGGCGCCTCAGCACCGCAGCCTGCTCACCGCCCTGGCGCTGCTCCCCCACGGCCACGACGAGGACCCGGGTCCATGAGCCGGGACCTGACCCCCACCCTGGCCCGGCGGGACGACCAGCGCCTCGCGCGCCTGCAGCGGGCGGCCACCTGGATCTGCGCCGCGGCGGCCCTGGGCCTGCTGGGCGTGCTCCCCACCCCCGCCGCCTGGGCCGGGTCCTTTGGCCTGTTGGCCTTACTGCTGCTGGCGCCCACCGCTGGCCGCCTGCGCCTGGGCACCCTGCGCAAGGTTCCCCTCGTCCTGGCTCCCCTGGGGCTGCTCCTGGCCCTGCTCACGCCCCTGGACCCCACCGCCATGGTGGCCAGCATCCTGGCGCTCCTGCTGGTCACGGAGGCCGCAGGAGCCGGCGGGGGCAGCGAACCCCAGCGGGTACCTCTGTTCGCCCTCTTCGCGGCGCTGTTGGCCTGTACTCTGACCACCACGGCCCTGCTCGCCCCGCTGCTGCTGCTCACCGGCCTGGCCTGCGCCTGCTCGCTGCTGCTGGACACCCTGTGCGAGGCTGAGGGGGCTCGGCGCAGCCGCGCGGTCACAGCACCCCGCCAGCTGGCGCCCCTGGTCGGACTGCTGGCGGCGCTGCTGGCCGCGAGCATCCTGGCCTTCCTGGCCCTGCCCCGGCACCCGGGACGCGGCGCGCAGGTCCCTGTGCCCACACACCGGCTCGTGGGCTACGCCGAGCAGGTCCGCCTGGGGGAGCTCCTGGGCGCCCTCGAGGATCCCACGCCCCTGTTCCGTGTGTCCATCGAGGATGCCACGGGGGCCCCCCTGCCCGGCCCGTTCCACTTCCGAGGCGTCGTGCTGGACAGCTTCGACGGCCGCACCTGGTCCGCCACCACGGCAGCCGGCAGCCCTCCGCCCAGCGTCGACCACTCCGACGCGCCGGTGCTGCAGCGCTACCGCTTCGAGCCCACCGCCCCCCCCATCCTGGTGGGTGTGCCCCGCATAGAGGCCATCTCGGTCCCGCCAGGAGACCTGGAGCTGGCCTCGAGCGGCACCCTGATGCATCGCGGCGGCCCACGAGTCCACGGCTACAGCGCCTGGAGCACCCTGGCCTCATGGGCCCCCCTCCCCGCACAGCCGCCCCGAGCCCCCATCCCGGAGCCCGACGCCGCCTACCTGGGCCTTCCGCCCGACCTGCACGCCGACATCATCGGCCTCGCCGAGCGGGCCACCGCAGGGCTGGACGACGACGCCGAGCGCATCACCGCGCTGATGGCCCTGCTGGCTGACGACTACAGGTACGAGCACCTGCCCAGTGCGCCCCTGAACGACCAACCCCTGGAGCGCTTCCTGCTTCGAGAGCACGCTGGCCACTGCGAGCTCTTCGCCACCTCACTGGCGCTGCTGCTGCGCACCCAGGGCATCCCCAGCCGGGTGGTCAACGGCTTCTTCGGTGGCGAGTGGAACCCCGTGGGCCGCTACTGGCTGGTGCGCCACTCCGACGCCCACGCCTGGGTCGAGGCCTGGCTGCCAGCACAGGGCTGGATTTCTCTGGACCCCACGCCCGCTCCCGTGGCCCCGGCTTCGGGCCTGGCCACCGCCTTGGCGGACCACGCCAGCAGCCAGTGGACCCACCGGGTGCTCGCCCTCGACGCAGAAGCGCAGCTGGCCGCCCTCTCGGCCCCCGGGGCCCAGCTCCGGCGTATCCTCGAGCGCCAGCCCGCCCCCCCCAGCCTCGAGCGCCCCTCGCGCACCACGGATCTGGTGGTCAGCCTGGGGCTGGTGATGCTGGCGCTGGCGGCCATGATCTTCGGCTGGCGCCGGATGGCACCCTGGCTCGCCGGCGAGCGGAAGCGCGCCGCGCCTCCCACCGGCGAGGTGGAGCGAGCGCTGCGTGCTGGCCTGCGTCTGCTGCACCAGCGAGGCTGGCGCCCGCCTCCCCACCTCCCCCCCGGCGCCGCGGCCCAGTGGGTGGCGACCGCCGCGGGTCCCGCCGCCCTCCCCTTCGGCGTCATCGCACAGCTGCACTACCGCGTGCGCTACGGAGGTGATCTCGACGCAGAGCACGCCCAAGAGGCGCGGGAGGCCCTGCGCGCCCTGCGCGAGCTGCCCTCCTGCCCGGAGGCCTCTTGACGGAGCGCAGCCACCAGCTGGCGACCATGGCCGCAGCCCTGTTGGTGGGCGCGGCCCTGGTGATCCTGTGGCCCCGGCCTGATCCGGCCCCCGCCCTGAACATCCTCCCGACACCCGGCGCCGAAGCCCGAGACGCCCCAGCCTCGCCCCCAGCCCAGCCTCGCCAAGTCCAGCCTCGCCAGATCCAGCCACCCGCGCCGCAGCAGGTGCTGGACCCCTCTCTGCTGCAGGCCCACGTCCGCTCCGCTGGCGGCGCCTGGCTGGCGCTGGCTCGCCAGGCCGAAGCCGCGCCCGACCAGCCCACCCGCGCCCTGGCTCCGGCCCTGCACCAGCTGGCGGCCATGGCGCCTCAGGATCAGACCCATCCACCCTTGCAGCCCACCGCGGCCTTGCTGCTGGCGGAGCTCGGGCTGGTCGAGGCCCTCGAGGCCAGCAGCCTGGACGCCGGCGATCTGCTCGCGGAGCTGCGCGCCATCCGCAGCGGCTGGATCGGTGAGATGCCCGTGGCCGCTGCCCCAGGCCCGCGATAGCGCCAAGGTGGAGGTCAGCCATGCTCGACAAGCTCCGCCAAGCGGTCCGACCCTACGCGCTCCTCCCCGTCCGCTTCGGCCTCGGCTTGGCCTTGCTGGTCGACGGCTGGGCCCACGCCACGGGGCCGGCAGCCCTCACCCGCACCCTCTCCCGGGTGGATCTGCCGCTGGCCGAGCCGCTCACCTGGGTGGTGGTGGGCATCGAGCTGCTCGGCGGCCTGTTGATCCTGCTCGGCTTCCAGGCCCGCAGCGCTGCGGGGGTGCTGGTGGTCTGGCTCAGCGTGGACTGCTTCTTCATCCACCTGCGCAACGGCTGGTTCGCTGACCAGGGCGGCTTCCAGGTGCCGCTGCTGCTGCTGATGTGCGCCCTGGCGCTACTGCTCGGGGGCCCTGGCCGAGCCAGCGTTGACTCCATCCGCGGCGCTGCCTGACGCCGGCTGCTCCGAGGCTCCCCAGAGCACGCTGATCACCAGCCCGAGCATCAACCCCAGGCTGGACAGCCCCATCAGGATGCAGATGAGCTTCATGTTGGGGCCGCCTATCAGTCCGAGGCGTCGAGCATGATGGTCTCGAGGGACGCGGAGACATCTTCGGCGTCATCCACCGCGTCTGCGGGCTCGACGGACACCTGGCTGACCCGTCCGGTGCCGTGCCAGTCGACCCCGGGCAGCAGCGCCATGGGGTTGAAGGCGCGCAGCTCGGCCAGGGACGCGCGGGGGTAGCTGAGGTGCTGCAGCAGCTGCAGGCCCTCGGGCAGGCCGTGGCCAGAGCGGCCCAGCCCCACCCGCGGCAGCCGCAGGTAGGTGCCCAGGGTGCTGCGGTTGAGGTTGAGAGTGCCCGTGCGGAGGCGCTCCTGCATGTCGACCACCCGCGGGTTGGTCGCCGCGGCGAACAGGCTGGCGACGGGCCGGTAGAACGCCTGATTGTGCAGCGCCGCGGCCTCTTGCCAGTCGCGAACCTTGTAGACCAGCAGCATGGGCCCCGGGGGTTCCTCGTTGAGGAAGGGGTTGCTGTTCTCCCAGTCCACCGAGTAGATGGCGGGCCGCGCGTAGAAGCCCCGGTAGCCCTCGATGCGCTCGTTGCCGGCCTCGAGGATGGGGCGGTGGCCCTTGCTGGACAGCGCCCGGGCGTAGCGGCGGTAGCGGGTGCGCCGGTTCTCGGAGATCAGCGGCCCCATGAACACGTCGTGCTCGAAGCCATAGCCGATGGTCAGGCGCTCCGCCTGCTCCTTGAGCCGCACCATGAATGCGTCGTAGACCGAGGCCTCGACAAGCAGCCGCCCGGTGCTGTTGTGGCGCTGGCCGGCGGTGAGGAACGCCCCCACCAGCACCTCGTAGGCCGCGTGATCCAGATCGGCGTCCTCGAGCACGATGGAGATGCCCTTGCCGCCGCACTGGTAGACCGCCGGCAGCTCTGGCCGATCGAAGATGGCCCGCCGCACGTTCATGGCGGTCTCGAAGCTGCCGGTGAACAGCAGCATGTCGATGCCAGGGTGCACCACCAGCCGCTGGCCGATGACCGAACCCGAGCCCTGCACCATGTTGAACACACCGCGGGGCAGCCGGCAGCGGTCCCACAGATCGGCGACGGCCTGGCCGACGCCCGGGGTGAACTTGCTGGGCTTGAGCACCACAGAGTTGCCAGCCAGGATGGCCATGGCGGAGTGGCTTACCGGCACCAGCAGCGGCAGGTTGTAGGGAGTGAGGATGGCCACGACCCCTCGGGGCAGGCGGTCCATGCGCGCGCCGACCTCGTCGACCACCTGGGACGCCAGCATGCCCACGCCGTCTTCCATCAGCACGTCGAGCAGCCGGACGGTGGCGTCCACCTCCTGGCGCGCTTCCCAGAACGGCTTTCCGTTTTCACGCGTGATCAGGATGGCGAGGTGTTCCTGCAGGTGCAGCAGGGCCTCGCGCAGCCGGTACAGGGCGGCGGCCCGCTCGGGTGCTGGCACCCTGCGCCACAGGCGCGCACCCTGGTTGGCGCACTCGATGGCGTCATCGACGTCCTGCTCCGAGAACGGGAAGCGCCCCAGCACGTCGGCCCGATCGCCCGGGTTGATGCCATTGATGTAGCCGTCGACTACCTCGGGCTTGAGGAAAGACCCATAGATGTAGTCTCCCTTCCTGAGCAACCGGTCGCGAATGGTGTACACGTTCTATCTCCAGCTCGGGCCGCACTGCCTACGCCTCTCTGCGAAGGACAGATTATAGCGCCGACCGCCGCTGCGGGCCCACTCGCCCCCCACTCGGTCACCCGAACCTGACACCCCGGAACGAGGACCAGCGGATGAAGAAAGTCTACGACTCGGTCGCCCACGCCATCGGTTGCACCCCTGCGGTTCGCCTCAACCGCGTCTCATCCGGCCTGAAGGGCACCATCTGGGCCAAGCTGGAGTACCTCAACCCCGCCGGCTCCCTCAAGGACCGCACCGCCCTGGCCATCGTCGACGAAGCCGAGCGAAGGGGCTGCCTCATCCCCGGGGGAACGATCATCGAGGCAGGTACGGGCAACCTGGGGGTGGGCCTGGCCATGGTGGCCGCGGCGCGCGGCTACCCTGTGATCTTCGTCCTGCCCGACACCGTGGGCAAAGAGCGCCGCGACTCCCTGCGGGCCTATGGCGCCCGGGTGATCACCACGCCCAGCACCGTGCCCGACGACGATCCACGCTCCTGGCGGTCCGTCGCGGAGCGGCTGCAAGCCGAGATCCCCAACAGCTGCACCGTGGACCCCTTGGGCAACCCCGCCAACCCCCAGCACCACTACGAGGTCACCGGCCGGGAGATCTGGGAGCAGTTCGACGGACAGATCGACGTCCTGGTGGCCGGCCTCGGCACCGGGGGGAGCATCTCGGGCGTCGGCCGCTACCTCAAGGAGCAGAAGCCCGAGATCAAGGTCATCGGCGTGGATCCGGTGGGCTCGGTCTACTACGACTACTTCCACACCGGCCAGATGACCGCTGCCATCCCCAGCCGCCTCGAGGGCATCGGCCAGGCCTACCTGCCCGCCACCCTGGACTTCAGCCACATCGACGACGTCTTCCGGGTCAACGATCGGGAGAGCTTCCAGATGACCCGACGCCTAGTGCGCGAGGAGGGGCTCTTCGTCGGCGCCACCTCGGGCGCCGCCATGGCTGGAGCCCTCAAGTTCATGCGCCTGCACGGCCGCGAAGATCTGCGCGCCGTGGTTCTGCTCAACGACTCGGGCAGCTTGTTCCTGTCCCGCATCTTCGACGACACCTGGATGCGGGAGCACGGCTACCTCGACCCGGACAGCAGCCTGGGCTCCGTGGGCAACCTGCTCGAGCAGATGGGCAACCAGTCCCTGATCACCGTCAAGCACAACGCCCGGGTCCCCGAGGTCATCGGCATCCTCAAGCTCCACGGCATCAGCCAAGTGCCCGTGGTGCGCGAAGGGCGGCTGGTGGGCATCCTCACCGAGAACAGGCTGCTGGAGCGCGCCCTGCGCGGCGGCTCCCCCGAGACCGAGGCCGCCCAGCTCGTGCAGTCCGACTACTGCACCGTCGACCGCGACACCGAGCTGGCGCTGCTGCTGGACCTGTTCAGCAAGGCCAAGGTGGCGGTGGTGCTCCAGGATGGCAAGCCCACCAGCATCATCACCCGCATCGACCTGATCGACTTCATGTCCAGGAGCGCAGGCCGCAAGCAGGACGCCTAGCGGCGCCAGGGAACCTTGAGCACACCGCGCCCCATGAGAATCCAGGCCCTGGTCCCCGCCGCGGGGATCCCCGCCTGCGGGCCCTCGGGGGCGTCGGCCCATGCGCGCGGCATCACCGCCGGGTTGGCGGCCCTGGGCCACCAGGTCGAGCTGTTCGCTGCCGCCGACCAGGACGCACGGGGCACCCTGGAGCCTCCCACGGTCCCGTGGCGCGCCACCGGGGTGGCGTCCTGGCCTCGCGCGCCCCGAGCCATCGCCCACCTGCGCGAGCTGCGCACCGCCCGTAGGGTTTCCCGGGCCGCCATCGCAGCTGCGCGCCACGGCCCACCGGTGGATCTGGTGCTCGAGCGCCACGCCCTGTACTCCGACGCGGGCCTGCGGGTCGCCCGTCGCCTGGGGGTGCCCCTGGTGCTCGAGGTGAACGCGCCCCAGGCCCTCGAGCGGCAGCGCTTCGAGGGTGGCCTGTCTCTTGGGGCCGCCGCGCGCTGGGAACGACGGGTGCTGCGTCGGGCCGACCGGGTGGTGGCCGTCAGCACCTGGCTGTGCCGCTGGCTCGTGGACGAGATCGGCTGCGAGTCGAGCAGGGTTCAGCTGCTGTGCAATGGCGTCCAAGGCCGACCTATGGCAGCCCTGGACGGCGTCGTTCCGGTCGATGCAGCCCACGACCGCGCCGCTCAACGTCGCCACCGTGCCCGGGGCCGGGCCCTGGTCGGAGTCGATGAGGATGCTTGGGTGCTGGGCTTCGTGGGCGCCTTCCGGCCCTGGCACGGGCTCCATGTGCTGCCCGCCTTGCTCGAGGCCCTGCCTGAGGCCACGCTGCTGATGGTGGGGGCCGGGAGACCCGGCGAAGAAGCCCTCTGGCACCCCCTGGCCCGCCACCCGCGGGTGGTCATGGCCGGCCGTCGGCCCCACGCAGAGCTGGCCGATCTCGTGGCCGCCATGGACCTTGGTCTGGCCCCCTACCCCGCCGACGCCCCCCCCTGGTTCTGTCCCCTCAAGGTGCTGGACTACCGCGCTGAGGGCACCCCCGTGGTGGCCTCGGACATCGGCGACTGCCGCCTGCTGGTGGGCGATCAGGGCAGCATCGTGGCGCCCGGCGACGTCCAGGCCATGGCCGCGGCCGCCCGGTCGTGGCGCGGTCGCCGCTGCGAGCCCACACCGCGCACCTGGGCCGATGTCGCCCGGGAGCTGCTGCAGGCGTACACCCTGCCCGCTTCCTCGGTTGGCAACGGCTCACTCCCCGGCTAGACCCTCGGCATGCGCTATCTCCTCGTCACCTGCCTGCTGCTCGCCAACGGCTGCGTCGTCATCGACTACCTCCGTGACGAAGACACCGTGCCGCGCGACTGCGACATCCGGCTGCCCTTCTACCCGGACCAGGACGGCGACGGGGTCGGCGCCACCAGCCCTGTAGCCCTCGCCTGCACCGCGCCCAGCGGCTACGTCGAGCTCAGCGGCGACTGCGACGACGACGACCCCAGCGTGATCGAGTGCCCCGACACCGAACCGCCCGAGGACACCGGCGACACCGAGCCGCCCGAAGACACCGGCGACGACACCAGCGACACCCAGCCCGGTCCGCTGGACCCCATGGGCCGCCGCGGCTGACCAGGAGCACCCATGCAAGCCGAACCCAAGGCACTGGAGGCGTCCGCCATCGACCAGGGGGTAGAGCGCTACGCCTCTTCCATGGGCAGGCGCTTCGGCTGGATCTTCCACCTGCTGGGCCTGGACCTGCTGCTGCGCGGCCTACGCTTCGAAGAACACAGCGCCGAGCGCATCCGCCAGGCCGCTGAGCAGGGCCCGGTGGTCTACGCCTTCTACCACCGCTCGGTGCTCGATCTGCTGGCCCTCAACAAGGTGCTGAACGCCCGCCGCCTGCCCCTGGCCTCCTGGGCCAACGGCGTCCGCACCCCCCTCTGGATGCCCATCCCAGTGTTCTGGCGATCGGTGCTCACCCGTATCCAGGCCTGGAACAAGGCCTACGACCCTGTGGGCAGCGGGTTTCTCACCAAGCTGCTGGCCTCCGGGCGCAACGCGGCCGTGTTCATGCGGGGCCGCAAGCCCCTGGACCGCCTGCTGCGGCGACCCGACCCCGATCTCAGCGAGGCCCTGCTCGAAGCCCAGCTGCACTGCAAGGCCCCCATCCAGGTGGTGCCCGTGGTTGTTGTGTGGAGCCGACGTCCGCTCACCGCCCGCACCGAGGTGGAGCGCAGCCTGCTGGGAGCCGAGGACCAGCCTGGACACATCTCGCGGCTGTGGGCCGCCATGGCCCGGGGTGGCAAGATCATCGTCCAGGCCGGCGAGCCCATGGACCTGGCCCGCTTCCGCGAGCACTACGTGGACGAGCCCCCCGCCCGCCAGGCCCGCATCCTCCGGGTCGCCTTGCGCCGCTACCTGTACCGGGAGCAGAGCATCGTCCGCGGCCCCAAGGCGCGCTCCCATCGCTGGATGCGACGGCTGGTGCTGTCCTCCAGCGCCGTGCGCGAGGCCGTGGCCGAAGAGCTGCGCGAGACCGGCGCCTCCGAGGCCCGGGTGCGCCGCCGGGTGGACCGCACCTTCGACCGCATCGCCGCCCGCATGACTCACCGCTGGGTCCAGCTGGCCGCCTGGGGCACCACCCTGCTCTGGAACCGCATCTACAGCGGCGTGGACGTGCGCGAAGCGGACATGGACAAGATCCGCCAGGCTCAGCGCCGCGGCGGGCTGGTGCTGCTGCCCTGCCACCGCTCCCACCTGGACTACCTGCTGGTCTCCAGCATCATGTACCAGCACGATCTGGCCCTGCCCCACATCGCCGCTGGTATCAACCTCAGCTTCTGGCCGGCAGGCCCCATCTTCCGGCACCTGGGCGCCTTCTTCGTCAAGCGCTCCTTCAAGGGCGACCGCATCTTCCCGGTGGTCTTCGCCCAGTACCTCAAGCAGCTGCTGCGCGAGGGCTTCCCCATCGAGTTCTTCATGGAAGGGGGGCGCTCCCGTACGGGCAAGCTCCTCTCCCCCAAGCTGGGCATGCTGGGCATGACCGTCGACGCCATGACCGCCGTGCGTCGGCCCGACTTCGACCTCACCCTGCTGCCCATCAACATCAGCTACGAGCAGCTGGCCGAAGAGAACGTCTACGCCCGCGAGCTGGCGGGAGAGAAGAAGAAGAGCGAGTCCTTCAGCGACGTCATCAAGGCTCGCCGCGTGCTGCGCAACCGCTATGGCCGTGTCTACCTGCGGGTGGGCGAGCCCCTGCAGCTGCGCGAGCTGATGGGCCAGCTGGGCAAGCCCTGGGAAGAGCTGGACCGGGGACGGCGCGGTGAGTGGCTGCGCTACGTGGGCGAGCGTGTGCTGCACCAGATCAACTCCGAGGCGCTCGTGCTGCCCTCGGCCCTGGTGGCCACCGCCCTGCTGGCCCACCACCGCCGGGGCGTGCGCCGCGCCACGGTCTTCGAGCGCTGCACCCGAATGTTGGCCTTCCTCGAGGCCTCGGGCGCCAAGCTCAGCGCCTCCATGGCCTGGCCGGGTCACGCCGTCGAGGAAGCCCTGCGGCGCTTCGTGGACGGCCGCAAGATCGAGTGCTTCGAGGACGAAGAGGGGCCGGTCTACCGCCTGGCTGAGCGCAGCCGCGTCACCCTCGAGTACTACAAGAACTCCCTGCTGCACTTCTTCGTGGCCGCCTCCATGCTGGCGCTGGTGCTGCGCAGGCAGGTTCGCGAGCAGGGGATTCCCAGGGGCGAGCGCGCCGAGACCGGCCTGCCCATCGATCTGGCCGCGGCCGAGATCCCCTTCGGCACCCTGGCCTGGATCCTGCGGCACGAGTTCGTCTTCGACCCCGACACCACCGTGGCCACCATGCTGAGCGAGGCCACCGAGCGCCTGCGCGCCTACGGAGCCCTCGAGGGAGAGGGCCAGAGCGCGCGGGTGGTGGACCCGGTGCGGCTGGATGAGCTGGCCAACCTGCTGGCAAACTTCGTGGAGTCCTACTGGCTGACGCTGCACGCCGCCCACGGCCTCGCCGATGCCAGGCTCGGTCCCAAAGAGCTCGTCACCGAGATCCACAAGGTCGGCCGCGGCATCTACGCCGTCGAGGAGATCCGCAGGGCCGAGGCCTTGAGCACCGTCAACATCGGCAACGCCGTCCAGGCCTTCCAGGAAGAGGGCATCTTCGAGCCCCGCGGGGTAGCAGGCGGGCTGGACTTCAACGAGGAGTCCTACCAGCAGACCAAGAAGTTCCTGCGCCAGCTGGTTGACTAGAACGTGGACAACGAGCTTCGGCCGCTCCACGCTCCGGACAAGGACGAAGAGACCCGTGTGGACGATCTGTTCACCGGTGCCACGCCGCTGTCGGTCCACGCCGGCCGCAGCAGGCAGGTGCAGGCCCTGCTGCTGGCGGCGCTGCCCCTGAACGTGCTGGGGCTGGTCTGCTGCACCCTGGTCCCTGGCACCCTGCTCACCCTGTGGGCCTGGTCCATCGGCAAGCGGGAGCTGGCCATCCTGGAGCACGGCGAGCTGCCCGTACAGGAGTCCCTGCGCCTGGCCCGCCTGGACCGCTTCGCCCGGGTGATGCTGGGCTGCTGCGGCGCGCTGCTGGTGGCTCAGGCCTATCTGCTCACCACGGGATTCTACCAGCAGCTGCTGCTGCGGCTGGACAGGTGGCTGGCCACAGTGGGCGCGGGGTTCTGAAGCAGCGAGCGCCCCCGAGGTGGGGGCGCCAGGGCCGTTGAAGCTCGAAGGCTACTCCTTGACGATGAGGAACTCGACGCGCCGGTTGGCGGCCTTGCCTTCGTCGGTCTCGTTGCTGCCCACCGGCTTCTCCTGGCCCCAACCCTTGGCGGACAGGCGCTCGGCGGCGACGCCCTTCTCGACCAGGAAGGCGACCACGGCGTCGGCACGCTCTTGGCTGAGCGTCTTGTTGGCCTTGGCCTTGCCGCTGGAGTCGGTGTGACCCTCGACACTCACCATGGTGAGCTCGGGGTGCTCGGTGAGCACATCGGCGATGGCGCTCAACAGCGCGTAGGAGCGCTCATCGATGACGGCCAGGCCGGACTGGAAGAACACCTTCTCGGGGATCTCGAGGGCGGTCTCGGTGATCTTGATGGCCCGGGCAGACATCACGAGCTTGGGCTGCGGCAGCGTGGCGAAGAAGTAGTGCCCCATGTTGTGGGCCTTGGCCAGCTTGTAGTGCTTGAGCGCCATGGGCATCTTGCGCTCGATCTCGGCCACCTTGATCATGGCCCAGTTCGCGTAGCCCTCGGTGGGGTTGAGCGCGAGGCCAGCCGTGGCGGCATCCTTGGCGCCAGCCCAGTCTTCGCGGTGCACCAGGGCCCAGGCCTTCACGCCGTACAGACCCGCGATCTGAGGCCGCAGGCCGATGGCGCGGTCGAGCTGGGCCAAGGCCTCGTCGTAGGCGGCGGCGGCTTCGTCGGCCTTGCCGCCGGCGGCGAGCTGATCGGCCAGGACCACCAAGGCCACCGGGTTGTCGGGCATTCCGTCGGCCACGGCCTGCAAGGCCGGGATGACCGCGTCGGCGCCGTCGCGCTTGGCGATGAGGTCAGCGTACTGCTGCATGGCGAAGGGTTCGGCCGCGAGGAAGGTGCGCTCGTGCTCCCAGTTGGCGATGGCGGTGTCGAAGTCGCCCTCGCGCTGGTAGAGCTCGGCCAGGGCGATGCGGGCGGGGATGAGCAGGCTCTGGTACGACGCGATGTCGCGGGCGCCCATGTTCAGCACATGGCGCAGGGGGCCCTGGGCCGCGGCGTTGTCGCCCTCGAGCAGGTAGGCCACGCCGGCCACCACGCCGATGTTGGGGTGCAGATCGACGTGCTCGCCGTAGGTGGCGATGGCCTGGGCGTTCTCGCCAGCCACGAGCTGGTAGTAGGCCACATGCCCGGCAGCCTCGAAGCAGGCGTCGAGGTCCTGGGGCTGCACCCCGGAGGCCTCGCGCTCTTCGTCGTCCATCTCCTCGATCTCCTCGCGCTCTTCCTTGGACAGCGAGGCCCAGGCTGCGTAGCGATCGAGAGACTTCTGCGCCGCCACGGCCGCGTCGTCGAAGCGATGAGCCATGGCGTAGCCGCGGGAGAGGTTGGCCCAGTACTCGCAGGGATCTGCGTCGAGGCCGGTGGCCTCTTCGTAGGCGGCGATGGCCGGCTCGGCCTGGTTGGCCAGCAGGTAGAGGTAGCCCAGCTCCTGCAGCGTGCCCGCGCGGGCCTCCTGCTCGGCCTTGATGTCGTCTTCGGTCTTCTCGTCGGCGCCTTCTTCGGCTTCCTCAGGCTCGAGCTCGGCGAGCTTTGCGTCGATGAAGGCCTGACCGGGCCAGCTGCGCTTCTGGGCCGTGGCGGGCCGCAGGGCGATCTGCTGGGAGACCGGATCGATGGCGATGTCGTAGTCGGCCAGGAAGCCGTAGCCGAGGGTGCCGTTCACGCCATCGGGGTGCTCGAGGCTGTCGATGTCGCGCTGCTGAATCCAGGAGGCGTCGAGGACGATGTCGCCGAGGGTGACGGACGCGTAGTGGAGGTCGAAGTCGGCGGAGGGCACGGTGGGGCCGTCGCCCAGATCGATCTCTTTGCCGATGCGGGTGCCGAAGTGCGCGGTGTCGATGGCCAGCTTGACCGGCTGACCGTTGATCTCGCCGTCGACCACCAGGCTGTAGTTGTCGTGGATCTGCTTGCCGGACCACGCCTTCTGGATGCTGGACTCGGCGATGGTGTAGGGCAACACCGTGCCGCCCACCATGTCGAGGATCGCCTGGCCCTGATCGGCCGGAGCGACGCGCACCACGCCCTCGGAGGGCAGGATGGCGAAGGGCAGCCCCATGGCGTCAGCGAAGCCGAGGCCGCCGAAGACCGATGGGACGTCGGGGGTGCCCATCAGCAGGGGCGCGGAGTCGAAGCTGCCGACCGAGGCGTCCATGTCGCCCAGCACCAGGCCCTGGCCCACGAACATCGAGTCGAGGGTGGTGACCTTCTGCTTGCCGCCGAGCTTGTAGGAGGCTTCGTCCTTCTTCTTGCCCAGGGAGGCGAAGAACTTCTTGTTCTTGGTCTTGACCCCGCTGCCAAAGTCGTCCGCCACCGAGGCGACGACGTCGAAGCCCGGGTAGGCAGAGGTGACGAGGAAGGGCCAGGCGCCCTGATCGTCTTCGCCGAAGTTGACCATGACATAGGGGAGCTCGTCACCGTACAGTCCGCTCACGAGCGGGAGCTCGACGATACCTTCGATCTGGACGTCACCGACGCTACCTTCGTACTTATCGGTGGGGGCACCAGCGAGAGCCGCCGCGGGCAGACACAGAGCGAGGAGAGCAAGAGCGCGCATAGGGAACCTCCTGTGGAGGGGGGGGTTATCCTCTTGCCGGATAGGGGTCCACCGATTGACACCACCGCCTGCATTGCTGCTGACGACGGGATCGGATACCGCGTGGCCCGCACAAACCGGACGCCCGAAAGGCGCCCGAGACGACAGAGGAAAGTTCTATGTCAACCACCATCTACGATGTCCATGCGCGCATGATCCTCGACTCTCGAGGCAACCCCACCGTCGAGGTGGAAGTGACCACCGAAGACGGCGCGACGGGCCGAGCCGCTGTGCCCTCTGGGGCCAGCACGGGCCGTCACGAGGCCGTGGAGCTGCGCGATGCTGACAAGGAGCGTTGGAAGGGCAAGGGAGTAGATGGTGCCATCGAGAACGTGAATGTTACCCTCTCCTCGCATCTGGTCGGCCTGGACGCCACGGATCAGCGGGCCATCGACGCGCTTCTGTGCGAAGTGGACGGCACGGAGAACAAGGGCAACCTCGGCGCCAACGCCATCCTGGGCTGCTCCCTCGCCGTGGCCCGCGCCGCCGCGACCGCCCTCGACCTCCCCCTGTACCGCTACATCGGCGGCACCAACGCCTGCACCCTGCCCGTTCCCATGATGAACGTGATGAACGGTGGTGCCCACGCCGACTGCGGCATGGACATCCAGGAGTTCATGCTCTACCCCGCCGGCTTCGACACCTTCAGCGAGGCCCTGCGCTGCGGCACCGAGGTCTTCCACACCCTCAAGTCCCTGCTCGCTGCCCGTGGCCTGGCCACCGCGGTGGGCGACGAGGGCGGCTTCGCCCCCTCCCTCGAGCGCGACGTGCATGCCCTGGACCTGCTGATGGAGGCCATCGAGCGCGCCGGCTACCGCCCCGGCGAGCAGGTCTTCCTGGCCCTGGACGTGGCAGCCTCCGAGTTCTGGGACAACGACAAGGGCGGCTACCGCATGCGCCGCGCCGCCGAGCTTGGCCACGACCCCGCGACCTATCGCTTCGACGCCGCCCAGATGGTGGAGTTCTACGAAGGCCTGGTGGACCGCTACCCGCTGGTCAGCATCGAAGATGGCCTGGCCGAGGACGACTGGGATGGCTGGAGCCTGCTCACCAAGCGCCTGGGCAACCGCGTGCAGCTGGTGGGCGACGACCTGTTCGTCACCAACACCAAGCGCATCAAGCGCGGCATCGACACGGCCGCCGCCAACTCCGTGCTGATCAAGGTCAACCAGATCGGCAGCCTCACCGAGACCCTGGACGCCATCGCCATGGCCCATCGCAACCGCTGGACCACCGTGATGTCCCACCGCTCCGGTGAGACCGAGGACACCACCATCGCCGACCTGGCCGTGGCCGCCAACACCGGCCAGATCAAGACCGGCTCCCTGTGCCGCTCCGAGCGCGTGGCCAAGTACAACCAGCTCCTGCGGATCGAAGAAGAGCTGGGCGAGGCCGCCATCTACCCGGGCCTGGCCACCCTGAAGCGCTAGTCCGCGGGCGCGTCCTCGATCAGCAGCAGGAAGTCGGCGTCGAAGCCGTAGGCATGCTCCCGGAAGGTGTCCATCACCCCCCGGGTCAGCAGCCTGCTGGTGGGGCGCCTGATCTGTCCGCGCACCACCCGGTCCTCGAGACCGAGCACGCGGTCCGGCTCGGCCTGGCTGAGCACCAGGATGCGGATCTCCCGCCCCATGGTGTCGCCCTTGGCGAAGAGCGGGAAGATGTGCAGCGTGGGCGGCTCGGGCTTGAGCCAGGTGGCCTCGAAGGTCTGCCTGACCCGCACGGGGTAGTGCGCCGTGCCCACCACCTCGACGTAGCCGCTGCCGCTGTCGAGCTCCTCGAAGCTCACCGCGCTCGGCTCGCCGCGGGGCAGGAAGGGCAGCTCCCCGCGCGAGGCCACGAAAGCCCCCCCCAGTCCGAGCGCCACGAGCACGGCTACGAAGGTCAGCAGGCGGCGCTTGTTGGACATGGACTCTCCAGGATCGTGGTGGAGTTCGGGTGCCCGGCGAGCTGTACACTACCGCCCGAGGAGACACCGTGGCATTCTATTGGTCCGGGCGCGCCGCGCCCAAGGACTCGTCCGATGTGGAGGAAGCATGAGCAGATGGATCGCGATCACAGCCCTGGCATGCCTGATGGCCTGCAACCCCAGCGACGGCCCCGGCTTCGGCGCGGGTAGCAATGCGGACGACACCGGCCCCGGCGACACCGACAGCAGCACGACGTCCGACTGCCCGCCCAGCTTCGGCGACATCACTGCCGCTATCGACGCCTACCCGGGCAAGGGCTGGGCGGTCGAGGTCACCGCGCCATTCACCGAAGGCACCTGCTCCATCGCGGACGGCGAGCTCTACATCGAGCACGACGACGGCAGCGGGGGCTTGGCCACCGAGGGGCCGTTCACCATCGGCTTCGAGGACGAAGAGGTCTACGTCGAGGAGTACGACGCCGAGACGGGCACCGGCAAGCTCTTCTACGCCTTCCTGGTGGACAGCCAGGGAGACCAGGTGACCTTCAGCATGTGGGTCAGGTTCGGCGGTGGCGAGAGCAGCGAGCACGTCGAGGTGACGGTCTCCGGCTAGGAGCCCGGACCGAGCCGGCCCCACGCCCGATGGGGGGGGCCAGGCCATGGTCGCTAGAGCATGAACACCGTGCCGGCCGACAGCTGCCAGAGCAGGCCGGTGTTGTCCATGTCCTTCTGGACCGCCTGCATCTCGGCGCCGTGGAGCAGGCCGACGCCAGCGTTCAGGTTGATGCCGAAGACCTCGGTGGGGACGAAGTCCACGCCCGCACGACCACGGAAGCCGAAGGCGATCTGGAAGTCCTCGGTGTAGGGCGTGAGGGTGACATCGCCGCCGAAGTACGGGCGGACCTTGACGTCGCTGCGCTGGTAGCGGGCGCCGACGTGGAAGGGCAGGATGGTGTTCCAGCGGGTGCAGCCAACGACCGTGCCCTGGGTGGAGGGATCCACCTCGCACTGGTCGGCGTCGAACTCGCGCTTGACGCTGAAGGCCTCGAGGCCGGTGGAGATGCGAGCCGACTCGCCCACACCGAAGGCGAGCTCACCGCCATAGGTGATGAACTGCAGGGTCTGGAAGCCGCTGGTGCCCACCCTGGCCGTCACGGCCACGCGCTGGCGCTCGGTGTACTGGCTCTTGATGACGTTGTCGGCGCCGGTGCCACGGTAGCTGGATCGCCCGCCATCGAGATCATCGTCGAGGCTCGAGCGGCGGTCCTGCTCGCGCTGGGCCCGCTCCGCGGCCTGGGCGCGGCGCTCTGCTTCTTCGCGCTCGCGCTCCTTGCGGGCGCGCTCCTGCTCGCGGACCCGAGCGGCGTCGAAGCCGTCGTCGTCCAGGCTGTCGAGCGCGTCCACCTCGTCGAAGTCGTCGAAGGACGAGTCGACCCGGCGCACGGGGCTGCTGTCGAGCGCGTCGAACTCATCGAAGTCGTCGTAGGAATCGGCGACGAAGCCACCGGCGGGCTCGGAGAAGTCGTCCTCGGCGGGCTCGACGGTGATGAGGCCGGAGGTGTCCGCGAAGTCGAGCCCCATGTCCTCGGCCGAGACTGGCGCGAAGGAGAGCTCGAAGTCGTCCTCGTCATCCTCGACCACGGCGGCCCGGGCACGCTCCTCTTCGGCGCGGCGCCGACGCTCGTCTTCGGCGCGACGGCGGGAGTCCTCTTCGGCGCGACGGCGATCCTCTTCTTCGGCAGCGCGGCGGCGCTCGTCTTCGGCGCGGCGGCGGGCTTCTTCTTCGGCGCGACGGCGGGCGTCCTCTTCGGCAGCGCGGCGACTGGCTTCTGCCTCGGCGCGACGGCGGGCTTCTTCTTCGGCCGCGCGACGGCGGGCTTCCTCTGCCTTGCTGGCGGCCGCTTCCTCGGCGGCGCGACGCTGTGCTGCCAGCTGGGCTTCTTTGCCGGACTCTTCGGCGTCCAGCAGCTCGAAGTCGTCGAGGTCGTAGTCGGACAGCTCGGGGGTGGCCACGCGCCGCCCGACCTGGAGATCTTCGTTGTCGAAGGCGAACTCGTCCTCGTCCGCGAACATGTCGGCGGAGCCCATATCGCTCAAGCCGCTGATGTCGTCTTCTTTGGCCTCTTGTTCGTGGGACTTGCCGGTGAGGATCTCGTTGACCAGGGACGACATGAGGTCGGCCATGGTGGTGGGATCCGCGGAGATCTTCCAGCTCTTCTTGCGCACGATGCCGCGGGAGCTGTGGTAGTTGACCATGAAGATCTCGAACTGCTCGCCCACCTTGGCCACCGATCCGGCGATCACCACCTGCGCGCTGTTGGCCTTGGCCACGCCCGACAAGCACGACGAGCTGGCCAGGCAGGCGACGTTCATGCCCGCAGGCATGGCCTCGAGCTGAGCCACATGGTCGAAGCTCATGGAAAAGTCGACCTCGGACGACACCAGGCTGGTGATGTTGAGGACCTGCAGCGAGTCGACGCCAGCCTTGCCTACGAAGGGCGAGACCACAGCGTTCTCTGCCATCGCGACCGAGGGCAGTGACACCGAGAGGGCGGCGCTGAGGGCGGTGATCCAGGTGCGACGTCGCATGAGAACCTCTTGGGCGCGGGATCGGGGGGTGCGGAGGCCGGCGGAAGTCCACACCGTCAGGGCGCCTCTAAAGCCGCGGTATTCTATACCGAAAACCGACAACTGGCGCGCCTGCGGGCTGCTAACCGCCGAGCGACCATCAAACCAACGGCGCGCTCGACATCCGCTTACAGTCGACCCCCCGATGAGCCGCCAGGTTCCGTGCGCGCCATGCCGAGGGCGGCTCAGTCCATGTAGCCCAGGGCCCGGACGGCCTCGAGGGTGCGAGGGTCCAGCTCCACGTGCCCGGACAAGGGCTCGCCGGTCGGCGCGAGGGCCTGCCAGTCCCGAAGCCCCTGCTCCACGCGAGCCTCGCCGCCTGGGGTCGGCCGCACGCCGCTGGGGTCCTGCTCCAGATCGAAGGTGGTGAGCTGCTGACCGTGCCAGGTGCCCTTGTAGCGACCGTCCACCAGCACCGCCTGCTTGCCGTGGCGCTCGGCCGCCAGTGGCCCCTCCCAGGGACTCTGCACCGGCCAGGGATGATCGATGCCCACAGCGTCGGTGATCAGATCGCTGAGCTCGGCGATGCTGGCGTTGGGCCGCCGGCTGGGCTCGACCCCAGGGCCGGCGACGATGACGGGCACGTGGGTGAGGGCCTCGGCGACGCTCCAGCCGTGACCGTAGGCGCCGTTCTCGCCCAGCTCCTCGCCATGGTCGGACAGCACCACCACCAGGCAGCGCTCCCGCACGGGCCCCAGGGCCTCGATGATGGCGCCCACCTGAACGTCCATGTCCTCGACCACCGCGTGGTAGGCCTTCTCGTAGGCCAGCCGGACTCCGGCCTCCCGATCCCGCTTCGCTCGCCCGATGAGCAGACCGACCCGGTCGGTGAACCACTTGGACTCGAGCCCATACCGCGCCTGGGCTTCGGGGCTGGGCCGGAGGCCGGAGTGGATACCCAGCAGATGGAGGTAGAGGAACTGCCGCTGTGGGGGAAGATCGCCCGAGCCCGGGTCACCCCATGTGGACACCCGCTGCTGAACCTCCAGCGCCATGCGGCTGTCCACGCTGCGCTTCCACTCGTCGAAGCCCCTGCTGAAGCCGAGCTCGTGGGCGAGGTAGCCGTTGGCGTACAGACCGTGGGTGCCGAAGCCCGCCTGCTGGAGCACCTCGGCCAAGGTAGGCATCGCGGGCAGCGGAGGGCGCTGAGTCATGTCGCCCGTGGGCAGATCCCAGCCGTGGGTGCGCACGAAGGAGCCCGTGAACAGCGAGATCACTGCGGGCACCGTCCAGGTGGTGGTGCTCCACGCGCGGTCCACCACGAGCCCCCGGGCGGCCAGCGCGTCGAGGTTGGGAGTGTTGGCCCGGGCCAAGGCGTCGGCCCGCAAAGTGTCGATGAGGATGACCACCACATGCTGCGGCACATCCGCAGAGGGCGGCAGGGCCTGGGGCGGGGACGCCGGCACCAGCTCGACCGGGGACAAGAGCGCCGGCTCCAAGGGAGGCGGGGCGGAGGGCCCATCCCCACCGCAAGCGAGGGACATCATGGCCAGCAACGCCACGACTGGCCTGGCCGCTTGCTCGAGGGAGGACATGGGCACTAGCTATCCCGGCGCCCCGATCCCCGTCGGCTTCCGTCGGGCTGCGAGCCTCATGTCCATGGAGTATGGTGCTGCATATGGGGGTCTTGTTGAGTTGACCGCCCCCTTCGCCACCACGCACCCCAACGCGGGTGGCATTGGCCTTTACAAGCGAGAGCGACCGTGAATGAACACGATGACGTCAGAGCTCCCGGCACCGCCGCTCCCCCTCCCCACGACGAGCTCCAGCGGGCCCTGGCCGAGCTCACCAGCGAACGTCAGCGGCGCCTCTCGGCGCTGATCGACGAGGCCCGCCGCTGCGACGAGCTGCTGGCAGCGCTGCCAGCCGCCGCCGGGCAAGCGGTCCAGGCCCAGCGCAGACAGCTGGACGAGGACATCCTCGGGCTCCTCATGGCCTGGCGTTCCCTGGGTGGTTCGATCCTGCTGGACGCCCCAGCCCCACCGGGGGCCAGCCAGGCAGCCGCCGAGCCCACGCCAGCACAGCCCGAGCCCACGCCGGTGCGGCCGTCGGCAGCCCCCGCCCAGCCGCCAGCCCCATCCGCGAGCCCGGAGCCTCCCCGTCCCTGGGCTTCGCATCGGCCCGAACCGCGCCACCCGCAGCGCGAGCCCATCGCCAGCGAGGCCCACGAACCCGCCGGCGACTGGGCCGAAGACCTCGCGGCCCTGCTGGACAGCGTCATGGCGTCCACCAACGCCCAGGAAGAGATGGAGGCCATCCAGCGCGCCGCGAGCGGCTCGTTCAGCCGCTGGGTCCCGTACCCCCGCTCCGTCCAGCGCGCGCTGGTGGGCAACCTCGCCTGCAGGCTGCGCCACCTGCAGGACTTCCTCGGCGTCACAGGCATGCCCTTGGACTCCGCCTTCCGCAGCCTCACCCGCTTCTCCAAGTCGTTCCAGCCCGGCTGGGTGAACGGGCTCACCCGCGGGCGCGGCCCCGCCGCCGAGAGCTGGGCCGAAGAGGCTCGCGTCTGGTGGGATCAGCTGGCGCTGTCCGCACAGCGCTCCGAGGACGAGCTCCCCACCCCCGCGACCGGCCCCGCCCCCCTGGGCGGCGACGAGGCCCTCGACGTGGTGCGCTCCTGGCTCGGCGAGTGGCGCGAGGCTCCCGAGGTGGCCAAGCCCATGTGCCTGGACAAGACCCTGGGGGCCATCCAGGAAGCCCTGGATGCCGGCGTACCCCACACCGATCCCGTCCTCTGCCGCCTCGCGGACGAGATCTACGACCACCTGGAGCTGGCGCGCTTCAGGCGCCTGCGCCAGGGTATCCGCGACCTCGAGCTGGCCGATCGCGAAGAGCAGGGCCTCGAGCCCCCCGAGGCACTGCCCTCGGACTGGTCCTGGTGGAGCCACACCGTGGGCCGCCGGGCGCTGCTGCTGGGCGCCTCCCTCGAGGCCGAGCGCCTCGAGCTCGTGGAGGGTGCCTTCGGCTTGGCCGAGCTGCGGTGCCATGAGCTGGAGCCTGGCCCCCCCAGCGACGAACAGCTGCGCGGCCTGCTGGGCGGCGGTGGTATCGATCTGGTGCTGCTCGTGGGTGAACACCCCGGCGAGCCGCAGCTGCGGGCGATGATCCGCGCCTGCCAGGTGCGCGGGCTGCCCTGGGTCCACGTCACCCTCACGCCCGGCGTGACACGAGTGCGCATGGCCATCGAGCGCTTCCTGCAGCCCGATCCGAAGCAGGAGGGCACGGCTCCCTGAGAGCCTCGGGCAGCCGCAGGAAATGATCAAAGGCAGGCTGCTGCACAGTTTCCCCGAACGAGGACTCGATGGCCGCCTGATTACCACCTATCTTCCTCTGGTTTTGGTGGATTTCTCGCGCGCGCCCGCGCGCGTTGACACAGATCGTCCGAGCCCCTATGTTCCGCGCCTTCCGCGATCTGCGGTTTTCACCAGGAGGTCCCATGTCCACCATGAAGTGCATCACCAAGGTCGCGCCTGAGCACGGCGGCCTCGCGTTCGAGGATCGTCCCATTCCCGAGCCGGGTATGGGCGAGGTGCTCATCAAGAACAAGGCCACGGCCATCTGCGGCACGGACCTGCACATCTACCAGTGGGACGCCTGGTCCCAGGGCCGCGTCAAGCTGCCCTGCGTCATCGGCCACGAGTTCGCCGGCGAAGTCATCGCCACGGGGCCCGGCGTGCGTCACGTCAAGGTCGGCGACAACGTCACCGGCGAAGGCCACATCACCTGCGGCTTCTGCCGCAACTGCCGCATGGGCGACGGCCACGTCTGCGAGTCCTGGAAGGGCATCGGCTACGACATGGACGGCTGCTTCGCCGAGTACGTAGTGCACCCCGAGCAGAACATCTGGCTCAACGACAAGGACCTCCCCTGGGAGCTGGGCTCCATCCAGGATCCCCTGGGCAACGCCATCCACACCGTCTTCGCCGCCGACTGCGTCGGCCAGAAGGTCGCCATCTACGGCGTCGGCCCCATCGGCATGATGGCCGTGGCCGTGTGCCGGGCCATCGGCGCCGCCGAGGTCTACGCCGTCGGCCGCCGCAACCAGTACCGCCTGGACAAGGCCGCCGAGTGCGGCGCTCACCATGTCATCAAGGGCACCGAGACGGACCCGGTCGAGTACATCATGGACCACACCAAGGGCAAGGGCGTCGATGTGGTGCTCGAGCTCAGTGGCAACCCCGCGGCCTTCCAGAACGGCATGGACTGCCTGCGCATGGGCGGCGACATCGTGCTGTTGGGCACCGGCAACAAGCCCATCGAAGTGAACATGGCCAAGGACGTGGTCTTCAAGTCCCGCCACATCCACGGCGTCACCGGCCGCAAGCTCTGGCACACCTGGTACAAGATGCAGGGCCTGTTCGCGTCCGGGAACCTCAACCTCGATCCCGTCATCACCCACAAGTTCCCCTTCGCCGAGTACGAGAAGGGCTTCCAGCTCATGGAATCCGGAAACTGCGGCAAGGTCGTCCTCGAGTTCTGAGAGAGGCGGGCCTTCGGCCGCCTCTCTCGGCGTCGTTCGAGCTGACGACGTGCCGTCGCAGCTCAGCGCCGCCGCCACCTTCGTTTCAATCACAACTCAATCGTCATTTCCGGGAGATCCCATGTACGGCGACAAGATCAAGTCTCACCTCCAGAACGAGCTCAAGGGCATCGACGAAGCCGGCACCCACAAGGCCGAGCGCGTCATCCTCACCCCCCAGTCCACCAGCATCGGCGTGGGCAGCGGTGAAGTGCTCAACTTCTGCGCCAACAACTACCTCGGCCTGGCCAACGACCCCCGCCTGGTCCAGGCGGCCCATGACACCCTCGAGAAGTACGCCTTCGGCATGTCTTCGGTCCGCTTCATCTGCGGCACCCTCGACATCCACAAGGAGCTCGAGGCCAAGATCTCGGCCTTCCTCGGCACCGAAGACGCCATCCTGTACTCGAGCTGCTTCGACGCCAACGGCGGCCTGTTCGAGACCCTGCTGGGCAAGGAAGACGCCATCATCAGCGACTCGCTGAACCACGCCTCCATCATCGATGGCGTGCGCCTGTGCAAGGCCATGCGCTACCGCTACGGCAACAACGACATGGCCGGCCTCGAAGAGCAGCTGAAGAAGGCCGACGCCGACGGCGCTCGCCACAAGCTCATCGTCACCGACGGCGTGTTCTCCATGGACGGGATCATCGCCAACCTGGCCGGCGTCTGCGACCTTGCCGACAAGTACGACGCCATGGTCATGGTCGACGACTCCCACGCCACCGGCTTCGTCGGCAAGACCGGCCGCGGCTCCCACGAGCACAACGGCGTCATGGGCCGCATCGACATCATCACCACCACCTTCGGCAAGGCCCTGGGCGGCGCCTCCGGTGGCGTGACCGCCGCGCGCAAGGAGATCGTCGATCTGCTGCGGCAGCGCAGCCGTCCCTACCTCTTCTCCAACACCCTCGCGCCCGTCGTCACCGGCACCACCATCGCCGTGGTCGACCTGCTCACCGAGTCCACCGAGCTGGTCGAGAAGCTGCAGGGCAACGCCGCGCGCTTCCGCGCGGGCATGGAGGCCGCGGGCTTCACCCTGGCCGGCGCCGGCCACGCCATCGTCCCCGTCATGCTCTACGACGCGCGCCTGGCCTCCCAGATGGCTGACGCCCTGCTCGAGAAGGGCATCTACGTGATCGGCTTCAGCTTCCCCGTGGTCCCCCGCGAGAAGGCCCGCATCCGCGTGCAGCTCTCCGCCGCCCACAGCTTCGAGCAGATCGACTACACCGTCGCGGCCTTCACCGAGGTCGGCAAGAAGTTCGGCGTCATCGAGTAGCTCGACCTCGCCACGTTCCACGGCCCCGCTTCGGCGGGGCCGTCGCGCTTCAGAGCGCGCCGCCCTCGACCAGGGCGACGAAGGCTAGAACAACCGCTGGGTCGAACTTGCGGCCGCTCTGTGCCTTGATCTCCTGGAGGGCTTCATCGCGGGACCAGGCATGCTTGTAGGGCCGCTCGTGGGTCAGGGCGTCGAACACATCGGCGACAGCGCAGATACGTCCCGGCAGCGGGATGGCCTCGCCCGCCAGGCCCACGGGGTAGCCATTGCCGTCCCAGCTCTCGTGGTGGCTGGCGGCGATGGACTCCGCTAGCCGCAGCAGCGGGTGCTTGCCGTCGGCCAGGATGGAGGCGCCGATGGTGGTGTGGGTCTTCATCTGTGCCCACTCGGCGTCCGTCAGCGGCCCGGGCTTGAGCAGGATGCCGTCGGGGATGCCCACCTTGCCGAGATCGTGCAAGGGCGCGGCGCGCATGATGAGGGCGGAGACCTCGGCGGGCGCCCCCAGTCGCTCGGCCAAGGCCTGCGCGACGTGACCCACACGCTGGGTGTGCTCGCCCGTGTCGTCATCGCGGTATTCGGCGGCGAGCGCGAGGCGCTCGAGGATCTCGGCGTGGGCTTCCTCGAGATCCCGGGTTCGGGCGCGGACCCGATCCTCCAGCTCGAGGTTGTGGCGCCGGATCTGGCGGTGCAGGTGGCGGGCCTGCAGCAAGTTGTGGATGCGCAGCAGGACCTCGGACTCCTCGAAGGGCTTGGTGAGGAAGTCCTTGGCGCCACCGGAGAGAGCCCGCTCCTTGGCCGCGAGGCTCAGATCGGAGGTGAGCACCAGGATCGGAAGGAAGTCGTCGGCTGCGATGCGCTGCCGGAGCTGCGCCATGATCTGGTGGCCATCGGGGGGGGGCATGATCAGGTCGAGCAGCACCAGATCGGGCTGGTGGCGCTCGAACAGCCCGATGGCCGCGCTGGAGTCGGTCGTGCTGGTGCACTCGCGATAGCCCGCGCGCTTCAGGATCCGCTCCAGCAGGCGCACGTTGATGACCCGATCATCGATGATGAGGATCCGGGCGTCTGCGAAGATCTCAGGGGCGTTGGTCATGGTGAGTCCCGGGGCGCGTACCCGGAGGTGGGCTGCTTGAGGTAGCGAACCGACTGCTCTATACTCACCCTCCCTGTAGTCGGGGGCAAGCGAAGGGCAGCCGGCCTGACGAGAGTTCACCCTCGAAGCACCGTGAGAAGGAGCACCCATGAGCCAGAAGAAGCTCGATCCAGTCAAGGAAATCGCTCAGGACATCCGCAAGGTCAAGGAGTACACGGGCATCGCGGTCAACCCAGGCGGCTCGCTGGGGACCACGCCCAGCTTCGCCACGTCCGCGCGCGAATACCCCGACACCATGTGGGACGCGCTGCAGTGGCTCAACAACCACGTCTGCCACCCCGACGCCACCACGGGCGAGATCACCGTCGATCAGGCCAAGGCCAAGGCCGTCGCCATGCTGCTCACGGGCGACGACGAGCCCGAGGCCGACGCCTGGGTAGCCGACTTCGTCGTGGCCATCGAACAGACCAACGTGATGTACGGCGAGGAAGGCACAGCCCCCACGCCGTTCCCGTTCTAGCTGCCAGACACCGATGAGCCTCGCTGGCAGGAGCGGCTCCTTCTTCAGCCCCGGGGTCGCTCGCCTGTACGGTGAGCGGCTGCCACCCGACGCCGTCGCGCTGATCAAGGCCGCCGCCGACGCCACCGATCGGCAGTACCTGGATGTCGGGGGAGGGCTGTCCCACGGCCTCCAGGTCTACCGCTTGGCGCTGGGGCTGGGAGTGGACGGTCGGGTCGCGCAGCAGTGCGGCATCCTGCTCGACGGGCTGCAGATCGCGGTGGACATGGCCGACAACCTGGCTGACGCGGTGCTCGACGTCGAGCAAGGCCGCAGCTACCAGCGCTTCTACGACCCGATCCATCCCGACGCACGCCCCGCGCTCCCCGCGCTCATGACCGGCTGCGTCGTGGATGCGCTGTATCGGTGGTTCCCCTCTCCCGCACACGACAGCACTCGTGCGTCCCTGCGGCTCCTGCAGATCCTCGGGCTCATGACCGGGGGCCAAGGGCTCGGAAGGGACGACCCGCTGCGCATCGATCGCATCTCGGGAGAACAGGGCCGCATCTACGCCCTGCCACTGTGGCTCTCCACCGATCGCAGCTTCCAAGCCGAGGGTCGCCTGACCGCTGTCGAGGGCTGGGGGTTCGAGCTGGGACGCACCTGGCAGCTCCAGCGCGAGGTGGTCGAAGACCCCGGAGACCCACGCTGGCCAGCCCTGCTGGAGCAAGCCAGGGCCCAGACCCGGGCCGCCTGGCCCGACTTCCCGCCCTTTGTCGATCGTGGGCTGTTCACCCAAAGCGCGCTCGGGTTTGGAGCCCATCGTGGCTGAAACTCCCGCCAGCGCGGTGACCACCAGCCCACAGCCCGGCTGGCCCCACCCACTCTTCGACGATCCCCATCGCTACAAGCTCGGTCTCGAGACCTACCAGACCACCACCGTGCTTCAGACCTGGGCGTTCACGCTGGCGGTGACCCTGCTCGCGCTGGGGATGAACGCCTGGTTCTCCGACCTCGCCCTCCCTTGGTCACGAGGCCTGCTTCCCGTCTGGGTGCTGTCCATCGCCCACCTGCCCGCCCTGCTGCTGTGCCAGCGGCTCATTCGCAGCCGCAATCGCCGAGGTTTCTTCTATGCCTTCGTCGCCCAGAGCCTGCTGCAGCTGTGGTGGCTCACCTGGCTCTGCTGGGAGTCCGTGCCCTACGTCTGGTTCCCGGCGGTCCTGCTGCTCTGCGGCTGGGCGCTCCACGACGCGTGGCTGACGTCCTCGAACCGGATTCGGCTCATCTACGGGCTGATGTTCCCCACATTCGACCTGCTCCTGCTGGCCCACGACCTGCTGCGCGGCGGCGGTGTGGTCGATGTCGCGCAAGAGCGCCCATCGCTGCTCATCGGCGCGCTCGGGGTCCAAGTCGTCGTCGCCGTGATCATGCAGCTGATGATGGCGTTCGTCTCGCGGGAAGCCAGGTCCCTGGACAAGAGCCAGCAAACCGAGGCCAAGCTGCAGCGAGAGCTGGCCCTGCGCAACCGCGAGCGCCAGGTCATCCAGAACTCCTGCGCACTGCTGGCCCAGGGGCTCACCGTGTCGAGCTTCAGCCACAGCCTCGCCAGCCCCGTCTCGGCCCTCAGCCTCACCACGATGGACCTCGAGGATCTGCACGAAGAGTTGAAGGACCAGCTCCCCGAGCAGGCCTCGGCCACGCTGGCGGAGGTCATCGAGGAGCAGCGAGCAGCCACCAAGCGCATCATCGACATGACCCGCGGCCTCGCCCGCTCCCTGGCGGCCAAAGAGACCCTCGCTCCTCGCTCCATCGAGGACCTGGTGGCCGAGGCGATGGAAGAGACCACAGCCACAGTGAGCGAACACGGGATCGAACTCCTCCCCCCCGAGATCCAGCTCGCCCAGGGGCAGGTGTGGGTCGAGCAGGGCCACATCACGGCGCTGGCCAACGTGCTGACCAATGGCATCCTCCACGCCTCCCATGCGCCCCTGACCCTCCGCGGTGAGCGACGCAGTCCGTGGTTCTACCAGCTGACCATCCGCGATCATGGGGTCAGCGGTCCCGAGCGGGATCGAGCCATCGAGACCATCCGCAACCTCACCTCGATGGTGGAGTGGCGTGGTGCGAGCACCGACAAGAAGCCGATCCGCGAGGGCAGCTACCGTGGCTTCGGCATCGGCCTGACCCTCACCCGTCTGCACCTGCTCAGGTACAACGGCCTGATCGAGCCGGGCATCCCCAAGAGCGGGCCGGGCCTCGCGTTCCACATCATCCTGCCGATGGCCGATCCAGCCGAGATCCCGGCCACGGAGAATCAGCCAGAGCAGTTCGTCGACGCTGCCGCACCCCAGCCCATCGCCACAGACCATGAAGGAGAGCACCCATGAAGGGACTGAGCCTCGATCCAAGAAAGATCCGCGACCTCGAACAGCGTCTCGGGGTGAGCGCCACCGACCTGCTGCAGCGCTTCAGAAAGCGGGATCCCGCGCTGGTCGGCGTCGCCTACGGCCGTAAGGTGCGAGGTGGCAAAGAGACCAGTGAGGCCTGCATCACCTTCTTCGTGGTGAGGAAGCTACCGGAAGAGCAGCTGGACGAGCGGCGACGGATCCCGGAGTTCATCGCCGAGCTCGACGACGCACCCACCGACGTCATCGAGGTCGGGGGGTTCTCTCCCAAGAGCGAGAAGTACCGCCCCGCCCCCGGCGGTGTGAGCATCAGCGGGGTGCACATCGACCCTGTCACCGGCGACGAGAACAAGGAGAGCGGTACACTGGCCTGCCGGGCCTATCGGGAGGCGTTCCTGGGTGGCCGACGGCGCTGGTACGCCCTCAGCAACGCCCACGTCATGGTCCAGATGGACTTCAGCGGCACCGTAGGGGACGTCATCTGCCAGCCGTCCTACGTCGACTCGGCGCTGTGGGAGACCAACCAGATCGCCACGCTGTCGCAGTGGGTGCCCATCAGCGACAGCCCCTCGGCGATCAACTACGTCGACGCCGCCATCGCAGCCATCGACAACCAGAACGTGTGGAAGCTCGGCCTCGATCCGCTCGACACCCAGCCGCTGGTCAGCGACATGATCCTGGAGCTGGGGCGTCTGACGGAGTGGCGCCACTGGTACCACATCGCACCAGGCCTGGGCGTCTCCAAGCGGGGGGCCGGACTGGACGTGCGCAAAAACGGCGAGGTCTCCCATGTCCTGGGCTCCTTCTATGTGACCTTCGACGGCGGCCCCTGCCTGTTCGAGTGCCAGATCGTCGCCAAGATGCTCACCGTGGGAGGCGACTCGGGCTCCCTGATGGTCACCACAGAGGTCGGCAAGCACTCCCAGCCGAGCACCCTCGGCGCCGCCAACCCGCTCAACGCGCGCAAGCCCCGCAGCGTGGGCGCCGTGGGCCTGGTGTTCGCCTCGAGCAACCAGGACGGCGAAAAGTACACCCTGGCCAACTACATCGAGGCCGTGCAGGTGCTGCTGAACGTAAAGGTGGCCGACGCCATCTACGAGCCCTGAGCGGGGGGCGCGCGACCCCAGAAGCCAAGAAGCCCGAGCCCCAAGGCCCTAGGCCCTCCAGCAAAAAGCCCAGACCAAAAAGCCCAGACCAAAAAAGCCCCGCTCCATGAAGGAACGGGGCTTAGATGGCGCGCCGTTGAGGAATCGAACCCCAAACCTCCTGATCCGTAGTCAGGTGCTCTATCCAATTGAGCTAACGGCGCATCAAGGTCAAAATTCAAATATAAAAGTGGGGGGCGGAGACGGAGGGATTCGAACCCTCGATAGAGCGTTTTAACCCTATGCTCGCTTAGCAAGCGAGTACCTTCAGCCTCTCGGTCACGTCTCCTAATACAAAGAATTCGGCGCCGCAACGGGCGGAGGCGGTGGGATTCGAACCCACGGTAGGTCTCCCTACGGCGGTTTTCAAGACCGCTGCCTTCAACCACTCGGCCACACCTCCGGGGCGGCCGATTAGCCTGCTGCGCTCGAAAGCGCCGCCCGGCAACAGCCGGCGCCTATTATTGCTTGGCCTCGATGCGGTCAAGGCCCCCGAGGAAGGGACGCAAAACTTCGGGTACGATCACGCTGCCATCGGCCTGCTGGTAGTTCTCGAGCACCGCCACCAGGGTGCGCCCCACCGCCAGGCCGGAGCCATTGATGGTGTGGCAGAAGCTGGTGCCCTTGCCCTCGGCCTTGCGGTGACGCAGGCCCATGCGGCGGGCCTGGTAGTCCCAGAAGTTCGAGCAGGACGAGATCTCACGGTACTTGCCCTGGCTGGGCACCCAGACCTCGAGATCGATCTGGTAGGCCGCCGCGGCCGAAGCGTCGCCGCCGGCGATCTCCACCTTGCGGTAGGGGAGCCCCAGCAGCTGCAGGCAGCGCTCGGCGTGGGAGACCAAGTCGAGGTGGGCCTGCGCGGAGTTCTCGGCGGTGGTGATCTGCACCATCTCGACCTTGTGGAACTGGTGCTGGCGGATGAGCCCCTTGGTGTCGCGACCATACGACCCCGCCTCGGAGCGGAAGCATGGGGTGAAGCAGGCATACTTGATGGGCAGCTGCTCGAGGGCGACCGTCTCTTCCCGGTGCAGGTTGGTGACCGGCACCTCGGCGGTGGGGACCAGGTAGGCGTCAGAGCCGTTGACCTTGCCCTCGATCTTGAAGAGGTCGGCCTCGAACTTGGGCAGCTGGCCCGTGCCCTGCAGCGCGGAGCCCCACACCATGTAGGGCACCATCACCTCGGTGTAGCCGTGTTCCGTGGTGTGCAGCTGCAGGAAGAAGTTGATCAAGCCGCGCTCCATGGCGGCACCGGCGCCGCGGAGCATCGCGAAGCGGGCGCCCACCATGCGGGCAGCCCGCTCGGTGTCCAGGATGCCCAGGGCCGTGGCCAGGTCGTCGTGGGCCACAGGCTCGAAGTCGAAGCTGCGGGGGGTGCCCCAGCGGCTGATCTCCACGGCGTCATCGTCGCCCTTGCCCGGCGGCACGCGCGCATCCAGGTGGTTGGGCAGAGCCAGCAGGATCGCCTCGGACTCGGACTCCAGCCGGCCCTGCAGCTGCTCGAGCTCCTTCATGCGGTCGGCGGCCAGCCGGACCTCTTCCTTCATGGCGTCGGCTTCGTCGCGCTTGCCTTCGCGGTAGAGCAGACCGATGGCCTTCGAGTTGGCGTTGCGCATCTGACGGATCGAGTCCAGCTCGCGGGTGGCGGCCTTGCGCTCGTCCTCGATGGACGCGAAGCGCTGCACCATGGCCAGAGCGTCGTCGCCGGCGTGGCGGCGGGCGAGGGTCTCGAGGACCTTGTCGGGGCTCTCGGCGAGGAAGCGACGGTCGAGCATGGGGACCTCCCGTTGGGGGGCTGCGGCGAGGGCCGCAGGTAACCGATGGGCGGAGCTGGGCCCATGGTTTCCAGGGTTCGGAGGGGCCAGCTCACCTCGCCTGGTTAGTCCGCCCCCCTGCACCCTCGGGAGGCCTGCATGAACCCCCTGCATCGCTTCGGCTACATGAGCCTCCGGGCCTGGTGGTGGATCACCCGGCCCCAGAGCGCGGGCGTGCGAGTGCTGATCGAGCGCGACGGCCAGGTGTTGTTGGTCAAGCACACCTACCGCCCCGACTGGCACATGCCCGGCGGCGGTGCAGACCGCGGCGAGACCCTCGAGCAGGCAGCGCGGCGCGAGGCCCTCGAAGAGGTCGGCGCCACCCTGGGCCCCGTGACCCTGCTGGGCGTCTACTCCAACTTCTGGAACCGCCGCACCGACCATGTGGCTGTGTTCATCTGCAACGAGCTCGAGGTCAGCGGAGAGCACGACTGGGAGATCGCCGAGCTGAGGTGGTTCCCCCTGGCCGCGCTCCCAAGCGACCTCTCCCCCGGCACCTCCCGCCGGCTGGCCGAGTACAAGGCCGGCGAGCGGCCGGGGTTTGGGCGGTGGTGAGGGGGGGGTCCTACCCAACCCTGCGGATTCGCCTCCACCAGCGTGATAAGGCTCCCTGAGAAGCCGCCTCTGCGCTGAGTTCAATGCCCCCGGGGACGATGCCCGAGAACCTCGCCAGCCTCGACAACGGTCGCTACCAGCTCCAGGAGATCCTGGGACAGGGTGGCATGGCCGTCGTGTACAAGGCGTGGGACTCCCGACTCAGAGTCGAGCGCGCCATCAAGATCCTCTCACCCCAGGTCGCGCGGAGGGCCTCCCTGCGCAAGCGCTTCGAGAACGAAGCGCGCACCATGGCGCGGCTGGCCCACCCCAACATCGTCTCCGTCACCGACGTGATCCAGGAGTCCGACCGCTTCTTCATGGTCATGGAGCTGGTCACCGGCGGCACGCTCTGGGACTGGGTGACCACCCACGGGCGAATGCCGTCGCGCCTGGCCCTCGAGCACCTGGTTCCCGTGCTCGACGCCATGGGGGCGGCCCACGCCGCCGGGGTGATCCACCGGGACATCAAGCCCCAGAACATCATGCTCACCGCCGAGGGCCAGCCCAAGGTCACCGACTTCGGCATCGCCCATGTGCAAGATCTGCTCAACACCTCCAGCCTCACGCGCACAGGCTCGGTGATGGGCACCTGGGGCTACATGGCCCCCGAGCAACGCCAGAGCGCCCGCGACGTCGACGGCCGGTCCGACGTCTACGCCCTGGGCGCCACGCTGTACGCCGTCGTCACCGCCGATCTGCCGGTGGATCTGTTCGCCGCCGCCCAGGACGAAGACGTGCTCGGGCGGGTCCCAGAAGAGCTCCACCGCCTGGTGCGCAAAGCCACACGCTACCGTGCGGACGACCGCTACCAGGACGTCCACGAGATGGCGGCGGCGTGTGCCACGATCCTCCACGATCTGCCCAAGCTCCCCCAAGGCACGCCGCGTTCAGGCAGCGACCCCGAGCTCCAGCCCGCCCGAAGGCCCGTCCACGCCGTCCCGTTCGCACCGACCGACACGGCCCAGGCGGCCTCGCAGCCCAACCCCGCGGAGCGCGAGACACCCATCCCCCTGCGCACGCTCCAGATCTCCGACGAGACCTTCGACTTTGGCCACGACTCGGTACTCGATCCCGACCCACCAGCTCCAGCGGGAGTGATCGACACCCTCGCCGACACGCCGCTCCACCCCCAGCGCCACACCGCGGTGCCCGAGATCGTGACGACGGACCCACCAAGCGACACCGAGCCAGAGCCAGAGCAGAGCGCCAAGGCCCGCTGGCCCCGGCCGCTCCTCGCGGCCCTGATCGGCGCTACGATAGGGCTACCCGCGCTCTGGTTCGGCCTCCGCCCCCCTGGCGTCTCGGAGACGGAGCCCGTAGCGGCCCAGCCCGACGGGGTGTCGCCCAAGTTGGAAGCTCCACTCGAGCCGGCCCCCTCCGCCGCGCCCGAGCCCGCAGAGCGCCTCGATGCCGCGGCTCCCGAGCCAAGCAGCGTCCAGCCAGCGCACGCCAGCCCCACCCCCGCAGGCGCCCAGGTTGAGCGTCGGGCCACGCCAACCGCGCCTCCGGCCTCGACCACACTGGAGCCTGACGCCCCCCCAGCGGCCGCCAAGGAACAGCCCAGGGCCATCGCGGCCCCGGTGCCCGAGCCCGAGGCCGTCGCTGCTCCCGAGCCCCTGGCCGTCGCTGCTCCCGAGCCCACCGCGTCCCCAGAGCCCGCCCACCTGAGCGTCCAAGGCGAGGTCGACGAGCTGCGCCTCATCGATGGCGGCGGCAAGGCCTGGCCGCCGGGCGATCTCCCCCCCGGTTCCTACAAGATCGAGGCATTGTTCCCCGGTGGCTCGGATCTCATCGTCGCCGGCAAGGTCGACCTGGCCCCCGGCCAGAGCCACACCTTGAGCTGCAACGCCGCCTTCAAGAAGTGCCGATAGCCCCACCAAGGAGACCCCATGGTGCTGTTCTCCCTGATCCTCGCCGCCGCCCTGCAGCCCGCCCTTGCTCAGACGCCGGACTGTTCCGAGTCCACCACCCTCACCGGGTTCCTCTCCGAGGCACGCCAGGGTGAAGCATCGTTCGCGGATATGGACATGGTCGGGCTCACCCGCGCCCGTCAGCAAGCCCTGGATCGCATCCCCTGCCTAGGCGAGCCCGTCACCACCGAGGTCGCCGCGGCCTTCCACCGCATGATGGCCATGGCCGCCTTCACCCAGGGCGACGAAGGCGGCACCCTGGCCGAGTTCCACGCCGCCCGGCGCTTGCAGCCCGGCTACACCATCCCCGAGGACGTGGCCCCCGTGGGCCACCCCCTGGTGGACCTCTACGTACGCTCGGTGGACTCCGCCGAGGGCAGCCTGGACCCCACCATCCCCCCCTTGGGCGGCTGGGTCACCGTCGACGGCGTGCGAGGCGCTCCCAGGCCCACCGGCATCAGCACCATCCTCCAGAGCTTCGAGGCCGACGAGGCCATCGACCGCACCCTGTACCTGCTGCCCGGCGACCCCACGCCCAGCTTCGGCCCCATGCCCATCGATGAGCTGCGCCGCAAGCGCCGCCGCTACGCTCTGGGCGGCTCCACCGCCGCGGCCGTGCTGGCCTCCGGCGTGCTCTACGGCATGAGCTGGAGCAGCCACGGCAAGTTCATGGACACCGACGATCCGCTGGCCGACAGCCAACTGCCCACCCAGCGCAACACCACCAACACCCTGCTGTTCGCGTCCATGGGGGCGGGAGCCGTGGGTGTGGGGTTGGGGGTGGTGACGTTGGTGAAGTGGTGACCCGGAACTT
>ERZ890953.72-NODE-72-length-57756-cov-9.372489_pt1 | contig 57756 bp, 44 predicted proteins | sample MGYA00521264_ERZ890953 | MGnify/ENA primary metagenome ERZ890953 (study PRJEB32303, sample SAMEA104408629) | aquatic metagenome | biome: Brackish water; feature: Chemocline; material: water | place: Baltic Sea | collected 2014-10-26T21:54:00 | depth 200 m ...
GTTTCCGTTTTTCAAGAAAGGCTGTCATTCCTTCCTGGCCTTCATCGGAAGCACGTAGTTTGGCGATCAACTCACTGGTTGTTTCAATTCCCTCGTTGATTCTTTTACCAAGGATTGTATTTATTAATATTTTGGTTTCTTTAACGGCTCCAGGCGCACTACTTTCAAACTGTTTAAGGATTGCATCTAAAGGATTATCATTCTTTTCGTTATTGTAAACATGGTTCACAAGATTCCATTTTTGTGCTTCATCTGCCTTAAACCGTTTTCCGGTCAACATTAATTCTTTAGCACCAAATTCACCAATACGTCTAATCACAAAAGGGGCAATTGTGGCCGGGGCAATTCCCAGTTTAACTTCGCTAAAGGCAAATGTTGTGTTTTCTTCGGCAATAACAATATCACAGGCTGCTATCAACCCGTTTGCGCCACCATAGGCAGCTCCATGCACAAGGGCAATTGTTGGCACAGGGCAATCGTAAATCGACTTGAAAAGTCCGGCTAACCGTTTTCCATCCTTAACATTTTCTTCAAAACCAAACTCTGCGATACCTTTCATATAATTAAGGTCGGCACCGGCACAAAACGAACTACCCCTACCTGCTAAAACAACACACCTGATTTCTTTTTCATTTTTAATTGAATTAAAGATAGTTGTCAGTTCGGCAATCATTTCAGCATTCATTGCATTGTGAACTTCAGGACGGTTTAGTACAATAGTGGTAACCCTGTTTTGTTCAACTGAAATTGTGTTTAATTTATGGATCATACTTTTTTACATTCTAAATACACCATATTTTTGTTCTGGGAATTTTTGATTCAATGAAGTTGCGATACCCATCGCAATCACTTTCCTTGTATCAACAGGATCGAGAATGCCATCATCCCAAAGTCTTGAAGTGCTATAATAAGCTGAGCCTTCGCGTTCATATTTTTCAAGGATTGGCCTACGCATTTTTTCAATTTCTTCTGTAGGCATTTCTAACCCCTTAAGTTTGTACTGATCCTGTTTTACTGTAACAAGAACAGTTGCGGCCTGTTCACCTCCCATAACTGAAATTTTTGCATTTGGCCACATAAATAGTAACCTGGGATTAAAAGCCCTTCCTGCCATGCCATAGTTACCGGCACCAAATGATCCGCCAAAAATAACAGTGAACTTTGGAACATTGGTGTTTGAAACAGCATGTACCATTTTTGCACCGTCCTTTGCAATTCCTCCGCGCTCAAACTCTTTCCCCACCATAAAACCGGTAATGTTCTGCAAAAATATCAAAGGGATTTTTCGTGAGGTACATAGTTCTATAAAGTGTGTTACTTTTAATGCTGATTCAGAAAACAGGACTCCGTAATTTGCAATTATCCCAACCGGGTATCCCATAATATATGCAAACCCTGTAACAACAGTTGTGGCATATTTAGCTTTAAATTCCTGAAAACGGCTTCCATCCACCATCCGCATAATCACTTCACGTGGATCGACAAGTTTTCTTAAATCAACAGGAGCAATACCATATAATTCAGAGGGATCATAAAGTGGTTCCTCAATGGGTACAGTATTAAGTTTTTGCTTTTCGCGGCAGATTGGATTTTCCAGGATGTTGCGGCAAATTTGAATTGCATGTGTGTCATTTTCTGCAAAATGGTCGGCGACACCCGAAATGGATGTATGAACCTCAGCCCCCCCAAGTTCTTCGGCAGTTACTTCTTCTCCGGTTGCAGCTTTTACCAAAGGTGGGCCTCCTAGGAAGATAGTCCCTTGTTCCTTTACGATAATGGTTTCGTCACTCATGGCAGGCACATAAGCCCCTCCTGCTGTGCACGATCCCATTACGATTGCTATCTGGGCAATGCCCATAGCAGAAAGGCGGGCCTGGTTATAGAAGAACCGTCCAAAGTGATCACGATCGGGGAAAACCGTATCCTGTTCGGGTAGGAATGCCCCACCTGAATCTACCATGTAAACGCAAGTGAGATGATTCTCCATAGCAATTTCCTGGGCACGCAGATGCTTTTTTATTGTAAACTGCATATATGTGCCTCCCTTAACGGTAGCATCGTTTGCAATTATCATTGTCTCGCGCCCGTGAACAACGCCAACTCCTGTTACTATTCCGGCTGATGGAAAACCGTTATCATACTGGTCGTATGCTGCCAGTGATGATAGCTCCAGGAATGGTGTATTGGGGTCAATTAAAAGGTTTATCCTTTCGCGTGCAAGCAACTTGCCACGTTCCTTATGCTTTAAAATGGCTCTGTCAGAGCCTCCTTTGGTGTTTTCCTTAAGTATTTCTTTATACTTATCCAGCAAACTGATAAATTCCTTTTTGTTGCTTTTGAACTCTTCGGAATTTATGTCTATTCTTGATTTTAATGTAAACAATATTATCGTATTTGATTAAAAACGAAAACAGTTGATTTTCAACTGATGAAATATGCTTGCAAGTTTAAGGAAAAATGGGGAATAATGGAAGGAAATTATTGTGAATTTTAAGCGTATATTTCCATTGACTTAATAGTTTTATAATCGAAGTGAATAAAATAGAGAAGTTATTGCTATTATCACCTGAGTAATTATTCAAATACAAAATTAATGGTACATTATAGTTTCAATTTTTTTTACATAATTATTTTACTCATGGCAATGAGAAATCCAACTTTTGCATTTAATTGTATAGCCATAATGGCTTTTTTGCTATATTTGACCCCATTGGGAAGGCCCATTTATTTGATTTCCCGTTTTTTTGCTGTAACTAATTAAAAAACTATAAATATGAATTACCCCAAAGAAGTAGTAATTGGAGATATAACCGTTAGGGACGGGTTTCAACATGAGGAGATTTTTGTACCAACCGAAGCCAAATTATGGGTGTTGGAAGAAATGATACTGGCAGGTGTTAAACACCTGGAAGTAACTAATTTTGGCAATCCGAAAGGTATGCCCCAGTTTAAAGATGCTGATTTGCTTTTTAAGAAAATACGAAGCAGTAAAAAGGTAGCAAAAGAGCTTAAGGATGTTAGCCTTACTGCTGTTACAATCCGTGAAAGGGCAATCGAACGTGCTATCGAAGCCCGAAAAGAAGGATGGGGTCCTGACAGGATACTATTAATGGTATCAACCAGCGAATCGCATCAGCAAAAAAATTCCGGTCTAACCCTTGATGAATACTGGAAAATGGCTGAAGAGTGGATACCAAAAGCACATGATGCCGGTTTAAAGGTTAATGGAACAGTAAGTACAATTTGGGGTTGCCCTATTGAAGGACCGACCAAACTAAGTGCCGCAGTTGATTTTACAAAACGATGGTTTGATATTGGAGCCAACGATGTTGAGCATGCCGACCATGATGGTAGTGCATCGCCCGATCGCGTGTATCGTTACTATTCAATGTTGATGGAAACCATAGAGAACCCACATAAACAGATAGTACATTTTCATAGTACCCGTGGATGGGGGCTGGCCAATGTATTGGCAGCATTACAGGCTGGTATGACTAATTATGAGGCAGCACTTGGGGGCTTGGGCGGACAGCCTGCAAACTTTGTTAGCGGTGTGCCAGTATCCGGAACAGGAGCTTATTATTATAAGAATTCTGAAGGAGTAGGACTTGTTTCTTTGGAAGATATGGTTGTGATGATGGATGAAATGGAAATTAAAACAAATCTGGATATCGATAAAATTCTGGAAACAGGAAGAATGGTTGAAAGAATCTTAGGTAAGAGATTAAGATCCGAAGCCATTAATCAGGGTAGAATTCCAAAAGAATTATCAGGAAGGAAGTAATAATTGGATCAAATTCATGTTGTAATTTGCCCCCGTAATCTAATTTTATTATCAAATAATTTCATTTAATAATTCATTTTTGCTTCTTGATTAGCTTTTACAACACTGAAAAATTACAAGTGTAATTAGCTCAAATGTTCGCAAAACCGTTAATTTACTAAGCTTTTGAGCTTTTTATCAAGTAAGAAATAAAGTTTGAAACAGCGAAAAACATGACAACTATTTGGCAGTAAGTTTTTAATGAATTTTTTTTTCATACTTCAAGATACATTTGTACATTTGCACCTCAATTTTTTAAAAGTAATATAATGGCAGCAATTGGAAATATTAGAAAGCATTCAACCTTTCTTGTGATAGTAATTGGTGTTGCTTTGGCAGCATTTGTTCTAGGAGATTTTGCAAAAGGTGGTGGAGGTTCGCGTAACATTAACGTTGGCGAAATTGAAGGAAAAGAAATCACTATAATGGATTTCAATTATGAGGCTGAGAAAAATATCGAAGCAAAAATGCAGCAGGATCAGAAAGACAGACTTTCGGCTGATGAGATGTTTTCAGTTAAAGAACAAACATGGAATGATATTGTGCACCGTGTTATTATGAATAAAGAGTATGAATCTCTTGGCCTGTCTGTAACTAGTGATGAGCTTTTTGACCTTATCCAGGGACCAAATCCTCACGCACTCATAAAACAATATTTTACTGATCCTGAAACAAAGAAATATGATAGAAATCTCGTTGTTAGGTATCTGCAAAATATGGAAACATTGCCAGAAAATGCTAAACAACAGTGGATTAGATTTGAAAAGTTTATTAAGGATGACAGATTAAGAGTTAAATTTAATACTCTAATTTCAAAGGGATATTATGTTCCAAAGGATTTGGCAAAAGTAATGTATGGCGAAAAAAATGATAAAGCAACTATCGAATATGTTGCTGCAAAATTCATTGATATACAGGATAGCTTGTTTAACCCTACCGATTCTGATTATTCGGAGTATTATAATGAAAATAAGGAACAATACAAACAAAAAGGATCAAGGTCAATTGATTATGTAGTGTTTAACATTATTCCTTCAGCAAAAGATGTTGAAGATGCAAGAAGAGAAATGGATCAAATTGCTTTGGATTTTAAAGAAACTGTGGATGTAGTTCGTTTTGTAAAAGTAAATTCTGATAAGCCTATTGATACAAGCTGGTTTGCAACTGGTCAACTTCCAATACAAATAGATTCAATAATGTTCAATAGTGAAATTGGAACTGTTTCAGAACCTTATAAGCTAAACAATGAATTTCATATTGCAAGATTGTTGGAGATAGGATCAAGACCCGATTCAATGAAAGCTTCACACATACTTGTTTCTTTTGTGGGTGCATATAATGCTCGCCCTGAAGTTAAAAGAACTCGTGATGAGGCTGAATTGTTGGCCGATAGTTTATTAAATATATTGAAAAAGCAACCTAACAAAATGGCCGCTTTTGCTAAGGAATTTTCCAATGACCCATCTGTTGAGCAAAATGATGGTGATTTAGGATGGTTTGCCGATGGTGCAATGGTTGGTGCTTTTAACCAAGCTGTGCTTACCACTAATAAGGGTAAATTCACAATGACAGAAACTCCATTTGGTTATCATATTATTGAAGTTACTGGTAAAAAGGAACCCGTAAAGAAAGTTAAAGTTGCAATGGTTGATCGTGAGGTATATGCCAGTGATGCTACTTATCAGGATATTTTTGCTAAAGCAAGTAAAATCGCAACCGAATGTAATACCATAGAGGAGTTTAACAGCATGGTTGGCAATAAACGAGAAATGCCCGGAATTCGTGAAATGAGCAATTATATTGCAGGGCTTAAAAATCCTCGACAAATAATTAGATGGACATATGATGACGAAACAGAAGTTGGGCAGGTTTCAAGTGTTTTTGATTTGGAAGATATGTTTGTTGTTGCCGTACTTACTGACGCTGAAGATGAAGGGTATCCAACTCTGGAACAGGTAAAAGATAGGATTAAACAAAAAGTTTATAACAAGCTAAAGGGTGAGTATTTTACTGAAAAAATGCTTGCGTTTAATGGTGATCTTGCCAAGATTAAAGAAAGCATGAAAGTTACTGAAAAACAGGTTAACCCGTTATTCTATTCGTCACGTAACCTTCCTGGTTTTACAATTGAAAATGAGGTAATTGGTACTGTGTTTGGAATGGAGAATGGAACTGTTTCTCAACCAATTATTGGTAACTCTGGAACATTTGTAGTAAAAGTAGATGAAATTACATTGGCTGGCGAACAGGCTGATTATACAGCTACCATCAAAGAACTGACAGCTGATTTTGAAAAAGGAGTTAATCAAGATTCACCTTTTAATGCTTTAAAGGAATCACTAAATATAGTTGATAGTAGAATCGACTTTTATTAATAGATAGTAGACCTTTACAAAAAAAACTGCTTGTCATTTGATAAGCAGTTTTTTTTGTGCCATAATTTTCCTCTTTTTTCTTGCAATATGAACATATGTTCAATACATTTGCAAAATGTTTGGTTCATATTATTAACTTAATATTTCAAATTATGAGTTTTTTTGGAAAAGGATTAGGTCTGGGAGGCGGTCGTGGAAAAAATAAGGGTGGCGCAATGGGCGTTGGAGGCTATTGTATTTGCGCAAAGTGTGGTACTAAAATATTACATAAACAAGATGTAAAATGCACTACCATCAAATGCCCTGATTGTGGAACAACAATGATTAGAGAAGAACTGCTAAAGAAATAGGTAAATGAAAATAGCAATTGCAAGTGGCAAGGGCGGGACTGGGAAAACAACCCTGGCAACTAATCTTGCCGCATATTTATCTGAATTTGGCGAGGTTGTTTTGTGTGATGTTGACGTTGAGGAACCAAATTCCGGCTTGTTTATTGGCGGCAGCTTAGCATATCGAGAAGCAGTATATAAAATGATACCCCTTTGGAATGAAGATGAATGTAGCCTTTGTGGTAACTGTCAGAAAGTTTGTAATTTCCACGCTGTTATTCGCATAGGTACAGATATTATGATATTTCCCGAACTATGTCATAGTTGCTATGCATGTTCCGAATTATGTCCCACAGCATCCCTACCGATGGTTAAGAAAAGAATAGGAGAATTAGTTCATTATAAAAATAATGGGCTAGATTTTGTGGAAAGTCGTTTAGATATCGGGGAGGAACAAGCAGTTCCTCTTATTTCACAAACTATTAATTTCATCAAAAATAGTTTTGATGATAATATAATTCAACTATTCGATTCTCCACCAGGAACATCCTGTCCGGTAATTGAAGCCACTAAAGATGCCGATTTTGTAATTCTAATTACTGAACCAACACCTTTTGGTCTTAATGACCTTAGGCTTGCCGTAGAAACCATGAGGGAGCTTCACAAAAACTTCGGAGTTGTAATAAACAGATATGGAATAGGAAATGATGATGTTATACAATATTGTGAAGTTGAAAATATTCCTTTAATAGCTTTAATAAATAATAGCAGGGATATTGCCGTTGCTTATTCAGTAGGTAAGTTGATATATCAGGAAATACCTGAATTTAAAAAGCAATTGATGAATATCAGAAGTTACATCATGGAAACCTTAATGGACAAATAGATGAAGGAAATTGTTGTTATCTCAGGAAAGGGTGGAACAGGTAAAACATCGATAACAGCATCATTTGCCGTGCTTGGAGGTAAGGATGTAATTGTTGCTGATTGTGATGTTGATGCTGCGGATATGCATTTGTTATTGGAGCCTAATTATGAAATTTCAGAAGAATTTTATAGTGGCGAGTTGGCATATATAAACCAGTATAATTGTATTCAATGTGGTAAGTGTTATGATGTATGCAGATTTAACGCCATTAATGTTAATAATGGAAGACATACTGTTGATGCATTAAACTGTGAAGGATGTGGGTATTGTGCACGAGTTTGTCCTTCAGGTGCAATAATAAATAAACCACAAAAAGTTGGACAGTGTTTTACCTCTATTCTGAAAACAGGAAGCATTATGGTTCATGCTAAACTTGGCATTGGAGCTGATAATTCAGGTAAACTTGTCGCAAAGGTTAAAAATGAAGCTAAAGAAATTGCATGTGATGAGTTAAAAGAATATGTATTGGTAGATGGATCGCCTGGAGTTGGATGTCCGGTAGTATCATCATTATCCGGAGCTGACTTCATTGTTCTGGTAACAGAACCATCTGTTTCAGGTATTCATGACTTAGAACGTGTTTATGAATTGGTAGAGCGTTTTAATATAAAAACCGGTTGTATCATCAATAAATTTGATATTAACCAAGGTATCACAAATGAAATAATGGATTTTCTTGAAAGTAAAAATATTGTACATCTTAAGAATATTCCTTACAATGAGGCATTTACCGAGGCGATGTTGCTTGGTAAAACAATTGTTGAATTGGATAATGATCCGGTTAAATTTCAGATTATGGATACATGGATAAAAATTAAAAAAATTGTAAAATAATAATAGTATGAAATTAGCATTTACAGCAAAAGGAACAACATGGGATTCAAATATGGATGCCAGATTTGGAAGAACCGAATTCTTATTAATATATGATGATATTTCAAAAGAATTGTCATCATTCGATAATCGAGAGTCGGCTAATAACGCTCATGGAGCCGGGCCAAAAACTGCACAATATCTATTTGAACTAAAAGCTGATGCATTAATAACCGGTAATGGTCCCGGAGGAAATGCAGCAGCAGTAATGGAGAAAACAGGTATTAAAATACATATTGGTGCCGGGGCAATGACAGTTAAAGAGGCCTATGACGCATTTCAAAAAGGAGAATTAAAAAAAGTATAGCGACTTCCATAAAAAAGACAAATAGTGATTGTATCAGAAAATAGTATTCAAATACGCTATGATGAAGTAGACAAAATGGGATGGGTTTATCATGGTAACTATGCAAAATTTTATCATATAAGCAGAACAGAATTAATGCGGAACATCGGGTTAAGTGATAAAGACCTGGAAGCCAATGGAATATTTTTACCTGTTATAGAGCTTAACATCAAATATATCAAACCCATATATTATGATGATCAAATAATAATTAAAACGGTATTGCAAAATATTCCTTCTACCAGAATGGTTTTTTCTCATGAAGTAAGAAACAAGAATAATGAAACAATAAATACGGCAAAAAGTACAGTTGTATTTGTTAATATGGAAACCAGGAGACCTATGAAAGCACCTGATTTTATAGTAAATAGAATTATGCTTCATTTCGAAAATCAAGTTATTAAAAGTAAAAAAAATGAAATTAGAACATATTGCATTAACTGTAATTCATCAGAATGAAATAGAAGGTTTCTATGTAAATATCCTTGGAATGAAGGTTGTTAAGTCTTTTGTATTATCAGCTGAACTTGCCAATTCTATATTTAAAATCAACCAGGAAATACTGGTTTTTCATTTGAAAAAAGGAAATTTATTATTTGAAATATTCATCGGAAATTTCAATATCTCATATGGGTTTAATCATATTTGTATATCTGTCACAGATAAAGCATCATTTATTAAAAATGCAATTTCACGAAATTATAAACCACTAATTGTAAAGAGAGATTACGGTGATATTGTGTTTGTATCAGATAACATTGGCAATTTGTTTGAAATTAAAGAAAAGACACAAAATTAACTTGTAAAATACATTCACATAAATACTTTTTTTTGTTTACAGTAATTTAAATATATTGATTATGAAAATCGGAATTATTATCTGTGGTCGGTATCACAATTGTGCCGGGGGGAAATGCTTTAGGGCATTGCAAAACAGGGAAGGTGCATTTAGTATCTATAAAAAAAATGAAAATGTTGAGATCGTGGGTTATACAACTTGTGGCGGATGCCCGGGCGGCAACATTGAATATGTTCCTGAAGAAATGAAAAAAAATGGTGCTGAAGTTATCCATTTTGCAACCGGGATGGTGGTTGGTTATCCCCCATGTCCTTACATCGATGATTTTAAAAATTTTATTGAAGAAAGGTTCAAAATGAGTGTTGTAATAGGAACTCACCCAATCCCTGAGAAATATCTCGGAACTCACAGTAATCTAGGTACATGGAGGTCAGATGTGTGGCAGGATAGAGTAGCTTTGGTAATGAGTAATGAAGAAAATCGCTTATCATATAATTAATGAGAACATACCTTGATTGTTTACCCTGTATGATGAATCAGGCATTGAGAGCCGGGAGATTGGCAACAAATGATGAATCTAAAATCAAAAAACTTTTGGATGATGTTGGAGATTCTATAAAGAATATATCATTGCATGATACTCCCGTTGAATCAGGAGCCATTGTATATAACCGAATAAAGGAAATTACAAATAATGAAGATCCATATAAGCAGATAAAAGCAACAAGTATAAAAGAAGCTTTGGAATTATATCCATTGCTTGAGAATTATATACAGGAATCCGATGATCCTTTATTGACCGCCATCAGAATAGCAGTAGCAGGTAATGTTGTGGATTTTGGCATGAGTAAAGAGTTTGATCTTGAAAGAGATTTGAAATATATTATTAATCAGAATTTTGCTATTTTAGATTATGATATATTTAAGAAACAGCTGAACAAGGCTTCCAATATTCTTTATATTGGTGACAATGCAGGAGAATCGGTATTTGATAGTATATTAATTAAACAGCTTGGTGTTCCTGTAACTTATGTTGTCCGGGGCATTCCCATTATTAACGATGTTACATATCAGGATGCAATCGACTCAGGTATTGATGAAATAGCCGACATTATTTCTTCAGGAACAACCGCCCCAGGAACAATATTGAAACTATGCACAAAGGAGTTTGTTGATATCTTTAACAAAGCCGATATGATAATTAGCAAAGGCCAGGGAAATTTTGAAGGACTTTCAAATGTTAATCGACAAGTATTTTTTCTCTTAAAAGCTAAATGTCATGTTATTGCAAAGCATTTGAACGTTAATGAAGACGATATAGTATTATTATCATCTTAGTACATTAATCTGAAGTTTATAGTAGAATATAATTTGAGTGATAAAAACGAATTTCATTTATTACTTTTGACGATGAAATGATGAATTTAAAATCGGTAATAATATTTTTCTTTGTTATACTTGCTTTTTCTGGTTGTAAAAAAAAAGAGGAGAGTTGGGTCTATTGTGTGGATTGTGAGTTAGTTGAGTGGGTAGGTAATTTTGAAGGCACAGGTGAATATTATAATGATAATCCTCCTATCACTGAGTACGATGTTCCTGTTCATATCTCCATTGAGAATATCTCTGGAACACAACTTAAGACAACTGTGAAGGCGGGTGATAAAATTCAAGAGACTTTTACAACCTCCAAAAACGACAACAATTATTATTATACAGTTCCGGGGTCAGATAAGTCATTAAGCTTGAACTTATCAAAAAGAAGTAGTGACTTCAAGTTAACAGGTACGGTAAAGAAATATCGGAGTAAAAGCGATTCAATCATTGTTGATAAAAGCATATCATTTGTTGTATACAAACAAAAGGATTGATTATTAGTTAATTTTACTAATTGCATAAGAGTATGCTCCAATTGCTACAGCTTCAGATGTTCCCAGTTTGCTTATCCCTATTCCAATTTTTTTAATTGGAGAATATAGTACCTTTTGGTCGGTATTAGGGATAACTATTACAGTTTCTTCATTCTGCATGAAATCATTGTAGCACTCCGGATTTTCAAAATTATACGCATAGGTTTCAAGTCGTTGAAAAGTACTACCCCCAAGTCGTTTGAATTTGCCATTCATAGCCTCAATAGCTTTTGGCATAAACAGCTTGTATGCTCCCGATAATCCCCCACCTATCACAATTAGGCCATCAATTAATGTTATTGCATTGGCAAGTGTTTGCCCAAGCACAGTTCCAAATATTTCCCAGGATATAATTGCGGCTTCTTGGTTTCCAGCTTTCTCACCAATACCAATTTTATAGATATCTATTGGCTCAGGGCTATGGTCAAAATTGATATTTGCTTCTTTACAATAAAGATGCTTAATTCCTCGAATGCTTAAAGTTTCCTCAATACTTATTGAACCATCCAGAAAATTATTTGATCGGTTTATTTCAGCACCTGCTGAATTATCGCCAATTAACAGATTCCCATTAGTTACAATACCTCCTCCGGTTCCTGTTCCCAATGTTATACCAAGTAGATTTTTATATTGTTTTGAGTTTCCATTATCTGATAAAGCCTTATTGATATTTGGTAATAATCCGTTAATAGCTTCTCCAAGCGTAAATAAATCACCATCATTGTTGATAAAAACAGGTATACCAAATTCATTTTCAAGAATGTGTTTTAAGGGAACACCACCTTTAAAAAATGGTAAGTTTTCAAGGTCTCCGATAATTCCGTTTTCATAGTCAGCAGGGCCAGGAAAACAAAAACTTATTGCTTTGGCTGATTTGTTCGTTTTTTTGTGGATATTATTAAATCCACTTATTAATTTTTCTATAAACTCACTAAGCGAGGTTGATGGTGCTGATAGCGTAGTTGTAGCAATAACGTTGTATAATGAATCGATTGCATTAAAAACAAGATTAGTACCTCCGGCATCCAAAGTTAGTATGGGATTATTGGTTGCTTTATTCATATATTATTGGCTAACAATTATTCTATTATCTATCGGTAATGTGGCTCCAATTTTCTCCTGATTTTATTCTATATAACTGCATTTCGGAAATACCAAATTGCTTTGCTATTATTTTCATTCTGGTCTTTCTATTGGGATTGTTTATTTGACGTTTAATCCTTCTTACATCAATTTCGTTTAATTTAGAATTCGACAACCTTCTTTTTTCCAGATTAAGTTGATAGGATGGATTTTTAAGTCGGTGTTGTTCTTTCTCTTCAAAAGTTACCCATTTTAAATTTCTAACATGATTGTTAGTTTTATTAAAATCCAAATGGATGATAAATTCTTGCATGTCATTTGTTTTACTAAGAAATGTTTCTGCAACAAGTTTATGCACGTATCTTGCAGTGCTTTTACTATTTTTTTGTTTTAGCTTTATCCTTGGATAACCTTGAACTGTTGCTGGTTTTAATAATACCCCATCGGTTTTGTTAACCTTAAAACTCCTAATTCTTCCATAATTCGACACCTTATGGATTTCATTTTCTGAGATGTTTTCATCGTAGTTAACATCCCTCCATTCTTCATTCCGATAATCATTTTGCATTGTTCAAATACTTAGTTGATAATAGTGCTTTAGTCTTAGTAGTTTTCATAATTTATGACCCATATTTTATGTTAAATCATCAATAATAAATACATCAATGAGCCTCAAGCCAGGTACTTCCCGTATTCATATCAACAACAACAGGAACATCAAGTTTAATGGCATCTCTCATTTTTTCAGCAACAATTTTTCGTACTTGTTGTTCTTCTTCCTTAAATAAGTCAAATACAAGTTCATCATGCACTTGAAGTATCATTTTTGATTTCAGTTTTTTCTTTTCAAACTCTTTAAAAATATTAATCATGGCAACTTTAATCATATCTGCCGATGATCCCTGAATTGGAGCATTAATAGCATTTCTTTCAGCAAAACCTCTAACCACTGCGTTTGCCGAATTAATATCGTTAAGATATCGCCTGCGCCCTAATATTGTTTCTACATATCCATGTTCCTTTGCAAAATCAATGGTGGTATTCATAAACTCTTTTACTCCAGGATACTTCTCAAAATAATTATTAATAATATCGGCAGCTTCACGTCTGGGTATTCCCAGCTGTTCACTTAATCCAAAAGCACTTATCCCATAAACAATTCCAAAGTTAACAGTTTTTGCATTACGACGCATATCTTTAGTAACCTCATCGTAATCAACCCCATAAACTCTTGCTGCAGTAGCAGTGTGAATGTCGAGACCATTTTTGAAGGCCTCAATCATATCTTTATCTTTACTCAGATGGGCAATTATACGTAACTCAACCTGTGAATAATCAGCTGCTAGCAGAGTATAGTCTTCGTTCCTTGGGATAAATGCCTTTCGTATCTCTCTACCTTTTTCAGTTCTAATTGGAATATTTTGAAGGTTAGGATTGTTTGAGCTTAGTCGACCTGTTGCTGCTACTGCCTGATTATATGATGTGTGAATACGTCCATCACGTGGATTTACTAGCGAAGGAAGAGAATCAACATATGTTGATTTTAGTTTAGTTAATGAACGGAATTCAAGTATTTTTTCAATAATCGGATGCCTGTGAATAAGTTTTGCAAGGATATCTTCACCTGTTTTATACTGTCCGGTTTTTGTTTTTTTTGGCTTATCTATTATTAGAAGCTTATCAAATAGTATTTCGCCCAACTGCTTGGGTGATGCTATGTTAAATTCACATTCAGCGAGTTCGAATATGGCAATTTGAATAATGCTTATCTCTTTTTCAAGTTGAATGCTGAAATCAAAGAGTGCCTCAACGTCAAGCTTTATTCCTTCTGCTTCCATTGATGCAAGAACTGGAACAAGTGGCATCTCAGTTTTCTCAAAAAGTTCAAGGGTGCCTGTTTTTTTCAATTCCGGCTCAAAAACATCTTTAAGTTGCAGAGTAATATCAGCATCTTCGGCAGCATATTCCTTTACGGTTTCAACATCAACGTTTCGCATAGTAAGTTGATTTCTACCTTTTTTGCCGATTAATTCCTCTATCGATACAGGTTTGTATTTTAAATATGTTTCTGATAGAACATCCATATTATGACGCATGTCGGGTTGCAATAAATAATGTGCAATCATGGTGTCGAAAAATGGCCCAGCAACCTGGATATCATACCATGATAGGATATTTATGTCGAACTTAACATTTTGACCGGTTTTTATAATATCCTTTGATTCAAATAAAGGTTTAAATACCTGTGCAATTTCCTGAGCTTCATGATAATTTTCCGATACAGGAATATACCATGCTTCATGAGGAGCTACAGCAAATGATATTCCAACCAGTTCCGAATTATTAGGATCTAAACCTGTTGTTTCGGTGTCGAAACAAACTACCTTCTCTTTCAATAAACTATTACAAAGGTCTTTCGCCTTTTCAATTGTATCAATCAAATGATAACTATGATTGGTCGTATTAATTGTTTCGAGTTGTCCCTGTACATACCCAGCATCATCCCCACCAAATAACTCAGGTTGCTTAACTACATCTTTCTCATCCTTATCTTCTTTTCGATTATTATTAAAAAACCGCTGGGCAAAATTTCTGAATTCAAGTTCTTCGAATAATTCTTTAAGATATTCAGTATCTGGCTCATTTAAAATAAGTCCACTTTCGTCGAAATCAATGGGTACATTTAATTCGATTGTTGCAAGTTCTTTTGATAATATTGCCTGATCGGCAAAATTCTCAAGATTTTCCCTTTGTTTTCCCTTTAGTTTATCGGTATTTTTAAGGAGGTTTTCGATACTGTCGTATTCACTAATTAGCTTGATTGCTGTTTTTTCTCCAATACCGGGGACACCGGGAATATTATCCGATGCATCTCCCCATAATCCGAGGATGTCGATTAACTGAGAAGGGCGGGTAATGCCAAAACGCTCGCATACTTCGTAAGTTCCCCATATTTCGGCCTTATTACCCATTCGGGCTGGTTTATACATGTAGATATTATCGGATACCAGTTGTCCAAAATCCTTATCAGGAGTCATCATGTAAGTGGTAAACCCATCAGCTTCAGCTTTTTTAGCTAAGGTTCCAATTACATCATCAGCTTCAAAACCATCAACTTGCAAGAATGGAATATTAAATCCTTTGATTAATTTATAAATATATGGTATTGATGCTGAAAGATCTTCGGGCATCTTTTCTCGGTTTGCTTTATAATCAGCAAAATTATCATGTCGAAATGTTGGTGCCTTTGTGTCGAAAGCAACTCCAATATGAGTTGGTTTTTGATTTTTTAGCAAATCAAGTAAGGTGTTCGCAAAACCAAGTATTGCTGAGGTATTTAGGCCTTTACTATTTATTCGGGGGTTTCTGCTTAACGCGAAATATGCTCTGTAAATCAGAGCCATTGCATCAAGAAGAAATAATTTTTTTGGTGAACTCATATATTTAGTTTGAAGACACAAAGGTAACGGATTTGATAGATTAGTATGTTAATGAATTCTTAAACCCGCAATATTGTAAAAATTTGTCAACCAGTATTTGTTCGAAACTCTTCCTTATGTGGTTTTGCAAGGTATTGAATTTGTTTAAATTTACCTATCTAATAACCAAACCTGATATAATGGCGATGAAGAATAGTAGCTCAGATAAAGCAGATGATAGCAAGAAAATTTTTGTGCTCGACACATCAGTAATATTATACAACCATAATGCCATCAACGAATTTGATGACAATGATGTTGCGATACCAATTACAGTGCTGGAAGAACTCGATAATTTCAAAAAGGGAAACGACAACAAGAATTTTGAGGCTAGAGAATTTATTAGATTTTTGGATAGTATTTCGGGTAAATCGACAATGAAAAACTGGAAGCGATTAAACGGTTCTGAAAAAGGCAGGTTTAAGGTTGTGATGAACGAACATAGCAAGCTTGATGCCCGTGAGATTTTCGATGATAACAAACCCGACCATAGAATCCTCAATGCTGCCATAAAACTTAAAGAAGATTATCCCAACAGAAAAGTTGTATTGGTAAGTAAGGATATAAATTTACGACTAAAAGCAAAATCTTTGAACATTACAGCTGAAGATTTTGAAACAGGTAAAGTAAAAAATATTGAGGAACTTTATACCGGTAGTTCTACAATTGAAGATATTGATTCGGCTGTAATTGACAAGCTTTATTCACAGGGTTTTTGCGATGCAGACGAATTAAACCTCGACGATCAATTCGCAAATCATTATTTTATTCTAAAGAGCACCAGTTCCTCAGCACTAGCTTATTATAGCCCGGTAACTCACAGGGTTGAGCGCGTTGAGAAACACAGTGTTTCACGAATAATCCCAAGGAATGCCGAACAGGTTTTTGCTTTGCATGCCATAATGAACCCTGAAGTTAAGCTGGTAACTCTACAAGGAGTTGCTGGAACCGGAAAAACATTACTTGCATTAGCCGGAGCCTGGGAGCAACGGCGGAATTTTAAACAAATTTATCTTGCCCGTCCCATAGTACCACTCAGTAACAAGGATATTGGATATTTGCCGGGCGATGTTAACGAAAAGATAAACCCGTACATGGAACCCTTGTGGGATAATCTTAAATTTATCCAAAATCAACATGGGGAAATGGATAAGGAGTACAAGCGTATTAGTGATGCCATTGAAACCGAAAAACTCAAGATTACACCATTGGCATATATACGTGGCCGCAGTATATCAAATATTTGTTTTATTGTTGATGAAGCCCAAAACCTTACACCCCATGAGGTTAAAACAATTATTACACGGGCAGGTGAGAACACAAAAATAATCTTTACAGGAGATATTTATCAGATTGATACACCATATCTGGATTCACAATCAAACGGGCTTTCGGTATTAATAGATAAGATAAAACACCACGAAATATATGCACATGTGAGGCTTGAAAAAGGTGAAAGATCTGAGCTTGCTAATTTGGCTAATGATTTGTTGTAGGGTTTGAATCTCAGGTTTTTTTAATATTTCAATGAATGTCTGTTGAAATAGCAAACGTTATTCGATAAATGAACCAAAATGCCCGTGTTGATGTTCTGAATTTAGAATAAATACCATTTGATAAATTTATATCTAATCTAAATAAGCCATAACACACAGGACTATAGTTAGATATACCTCGAGGGGGTTCTGTATTCCTAAATAATACTATAGTTTATACCACATAATTAAAATAACCTCCTTAGTTTTACAAAAATATAACCTATTGGAGTGACCCACCCCACCATAAACATTCTCCACTAGATTAATGAATTGTGAACACATTCTCAAAAAAGAATAGTGTTAGTTATTTAAAAATATTAACTGCAATAGCCATGGCTAATTTAGGATTGATGTAAACTATAATTAATAAAAAAAATAGAAGATATGAATAAGATTGGTGTAATAATAACTGCTCTAATAATAATATCATTTAGCAATATTTCGATTTGCCAAACAAGTGATACAATGCCTGATAAAGGAAGATCAATCCCTGTTGTTGCTGATGAATGGACTGACAATTGTATTCCAAAATGGCTATTTAATGAAAACAAATCTTCATCCCCAGTATTAGGAAATAGTATAATGATGGAAAATGAAAATATGATCCAAATTGCTCCGGGTCATTTTATTTCGAACTTTGAAAGGTTAAGAGTGTTTGGACATATCGGACTTTACAATTTACTCGATTTCCAAACTGAGAATGGAGCGATAAGTTGGGGAACCAAAGATTATGGAAATTTAAGCTTTGTGTATAAAGGAATGACCAACAATACTATTCTTACGCTTGTAGGGGAATCAGGTTTTGTTGGAATTGGAACACAACATCCAACGGCACAGCTTGAGGTTACAGGAACAATGAAAACAACAACGCTAAATGCAAATAGCATTTATTCAAACGTATTAACAACAACTTTAATAAATACTGAACATATTGTGGCTGCAAACACAATAACAGAAAATCTTAAGGTTGGCACTATTTATACAGAGGGTACTGTACTTATGTCTGATGCTGAAGGCAATGCTACATGGCAACTAATACCTGAACAACAAGGCTTATGGACTAAAAGTGAAACTAATAATGATATATACAGACTTGACGGTAATGTAGGCATTGGAACAAGTAATACAAGTGGGTTTAAGCTTGCTGTAAACGGTAATATTCAAGCCGAATGAATTAAAGTAATAGCAAATGTACCTGCATCCGATTATGTTTTTGAAAACGACTATAAATTGATGTCACTTTATGAGTTAGAATCATTCGTCAATAAAAATAAACATCTACCGGAAGTAAAAACTGCAGAAGAGTTTAAAAAGGAAGGATATAATGTAGGTGATATGGATGATGTACTATTGAGAAAAGTGGAAGAACTTACCTTATACACTATTGAGCAGCAAAAGCAAATAGATATACAGAGTCAAGTTATTATGGCTCTTGAAAAACAATTTATTGAATTAAAACAGCAAATTAGTAAATAGGCATTAATCAATTGTTTATATAAACTGAATTTCACATAACTCTTATGTTACTTTTAAACTAAAGAAAATGAAGAATGTAAATTTATTTATTATATGGTGTTTGCTTTTGTTTTTTCAAATTTCTTTTGCTCAACCACCATTAGCAGTAAAATGGCTAAATAATTCTAATGGAACAGGTTGGGATTTAGTCAGCGACATGGTAGTTGATAAAGAAAACAATCTTTATCTTATTGGTAACTTTACTGATTCCATCATTAGTGATAAACAAACCAAAGGAGTAAAAAAGGAAATTTTTGTTGCTAAGTATAACCCGGATGGTGAAATCATTTGGTTGCATCAATTAAAAGCTGAAAATTATTGTCAAGTTAAAAGCTTAATAATAAATAAGGGTGGTCAGTGTTTTATTAGTGGGTATCAACACAAAAGAACAAGCCAGAAGTCGAATAATCAAAATATTACAAAAGGCAATAATTTATTTGTAGCCAAAATCGATGATGAAGGAGAGAAAAAAGAATTTGTACAAATAGAAGGTGATTTTAATTCTATGCAAATCAAAATGGTAGAACGAAAAAATCAAGGCATATTGATTGGAGGTACATTCACTAAAATCAGCTTTGAAGATTCTACTTATATAAGTAAAGGAAAAGAAGATGTTTTTATTATAGCTTATGATGAAAAAGGTAACTCGGAAGAACTTTTGTTATTACAGGGATATGGAAAAAACACGCTCAACAGTATAAAGATTGATAGTAACGGGTATATATATTTAACTGGTTCTTTTGAAAAAGAATTTGAAGCAGATTATCATATACTTACCTCAAATGGAAGAAGCGATGGTTATTTAATAAAACTAAATCCCGAATTAGAAGTACAATTTGCAAAACATTTTGGTAGTTGCTATAATGATTATGGTAAAACAATTAATATTGACAGCCTTAATAATGTACTAGTATCCGGCTCGTTTTCAGGACAGTTGGTAACGGAGAACAGTGATACAATTATTTCCAATGGAAAACTGGATGTGTTTACTGCAAAATATAATGACACTGGAGATTTACTATGGATAAAAAGTTTCGGGGGCATTGGAAATGACTATCTAACTACATGTTATTTAAACACTCTAAACGACATATACCTTAGTGGAAATTTCAGAGGTGAAATTGAAGAAGAAAATTATCATATTAAATCTGCTTGTTTTTCAAGCGATGTATTTGTAGCAAAATACACAAGTTATGGCCAATTTAGGTTTATTGAGGCTATTGGTGATACAAATACTGATTTTGCAAGCAATATTGCAACTGATAGTCTTAATTTTATATACCTGACCGGTAATTTTAATACAAACATGAAAGTGATTAGCGACACGACTGAAAAAGCGATAAACGAAGATTTTTACCTTACCAAACTCTACGATTGCGACTTCAGTCCCAAAATCAAACTACCGAACGACACAAGTGTTTGTGAAGATCAATTTGTAATTGTTGCCGATTCCAACTTTGTGAAATATATGTGGAACAATATGTCAGGTAACTTCAAATACTCAATTGACACTACCGGAAATTATTATCTTGAAGCTTTTGACGAACATGGATGTATAACAACTGATACCATTTTTGTTAAAATAAACATACCTATTCAGGTTGATTTGGGTGATGATTTCGTAGTTGAGTTAGGAGAATCTGTAATTATAACAACAAATGAAAATTTTGATCAATACCTCTGGAGTACTACTGATACTACATCTTACATTGAATTATTAACTGGACAACTTCCTCCAGGTAAATATCCTATATCCATTATTACTATGGATGCTAATAGTTGTTCGAGTGATGATCAGCTTATTCTGGAAATTATTCAAGAAATGGATGATGAATCTATTCAAATTGATATTTTCCCAAATCCTACAAAAAGCTTCATAACCTTACATGTTGATAATACTGAGTCCGGTAAAACTATTGATTACCGGTTAATAACAGAAACAGGTGTTATGGTTTTTCATAAAAAACAAACTACTGGAAATAATGCTTTTTATGAAACCATTTCTCTGGAAAATCTTCAACCCGGGCTTTACTATCTGAAAGTGCGTTATGAAGAATCAACTGAAATACTGAAAATAATTAAACTGTAACGACAATTACGATTATGAAAAATATATTATTACTGATCTTTAGGTCTGTTATCATTCTGAGTTCTTGTCTAATACTAACCACCGTAATAAATGCACAGGAATATAAACTGCCTGATTTCTCTCCTATCGCACCTAAAGAGCAAGAATTTGTGAAATATATGAGCTGCCCAGTATCAGAGTACACAGGAATACCCGATATTCAAGTCCCTATCTTTAATATTTCAGTAGATGAAATAAATGTACCGATAGCTTTAAGTTATTATGCAAAAGGAATAAAAGTTAACCAGGAAGCAAGCTGGGTTGGATTAGGATGGGATTTAAATATTGGTGGAAGTGTAATTCAAAAAGTTCAGGATTTGGATGATTTAGATAACACTGTCGAAAGAATTATCCCTGATTATAATCAAAATGCTGATCATAGTATTAGAGTATTCCCCAAAAAAATAGATGACTATTTATATGGATCTTCTTGTATCGAAAATCAACCAGGCTACAGTTCAAGTGGCGTTGTACAAGAAGATCTTTCATATTTGGTATTTACAGATTTTTATATACCTGTCGATGGTGAATATACATGTACTCAATATTCAGAGATTTTTAATAGAGATCAATATGGTAATTTCGAAACTAATACAGTTGATTCCGAACCAGATATATTTATTGCAAATTTTTTAGGTCATAAAGTCGAGTTCATTTTAGATTACGATAATTTCACTCAGAACTATGATATAATAATACTAAATACTAAGAGATACAAAGTAAACGAAACTACCAATGGATGGATCATTGTATCACCTGATGGAACAAAATTCACTTTTAGTCAATGCGATACAACAATCTTTGAACATGCACAAACTGGAACAAGTCCACAATCACGAATTCAAACAAGAAATTGGAATTTAACTAAAATAGAAACATATAGAGGAAAAGAAATTAGTTTCAAATATCAGCGAAGTAATAAAATTTATAATACCGATAACATCTCAGAAAGTTATGGAAAAGCTGAAATTACAGCAACAGAACAAACTTTTTTAATTGATATGTGGGATAGAATAAAACAGATGGCAGGGCCTGACATCGGTTATGGTTCTAGCCAGGATCAACTTACATCCACTTATCAATATGTTTCATATATAGATAGTATAATCTTCCCCAGTGGAAATATTGTATTTTCTTTGACTAATAGAGATGACTTAATTAATTCAAAAAAAATTGATAGTATATCGATTTATAATCAAGTTAAAAAGATTTCTTCATTTTCTTTTAATTATTTCTACACAATTTCTATTCAAAATAGTAACTGTTACAGCACTTATACCTACCCAAATGCCTCAAACATGGATGTGTTATATAAAAGACTTGTATTAGACTCAGTTACAGAAAATGGAAAGCCCCCATATAACTTTTACTATAATTCCCAACAACTTCCTCCAAAAACATCATATGCAACTGATTATTGGGGGTATTATAATGGTCAGAATAATAATTTAACTTTTAATGCAAACCCGACTCGATTCAACTTTGATAATGTAGTAACCCCCAGTTCAAACTGGAGTAATCATTCTGCATTTGAAAAATATTGTAAAGCTGGTGTTTTGAACAAAATTGTTTATCCTACAGGAGGGTATGAAGAGTTTTACTACGAGTTAAATTCTTTTGACACAGAATATCTTTATCACCAAATTCCTGACTCCAATGGAGTATTAGATACTATTTCTTTTGGAAATGGTTTAAGAATAAAGAAAAACAGGAAATATAGTATTGATAATAATTGCGTCAAAACAACTCATTTTACCTATCAGGAAGGGATATATCTTGACAGGAAAGAACTGGTTAGTAATACAAACTTTAACGACATGAGTATACATCCTTCCGGATCTGGCGGTGCGAAATTTTTTAGACGGTATTCCTATTCCGGATATTTAACATGTTCAAATAATTTCTTTACAACTCCTTTGTTTGATCTATCAGGAATAGGGTATTCCAAAGTAACTATTGAGAAATTGTCTGATAATCAAGAAAATGGTAAAATTATAAAATACTTCCATAATAAAAAAAATAGTTCTACTCGTAGTGAGATAAACCTTCCCTCGATTTCTCCTGACATTATAAATGGAAGTTTAAAAAAAATGATAATATATGATAGTGCTATGAGCAAGGTTAAAGAAATAGTTAACCACTATCACTCTGAAAAATCTAATGTATTCCATGGTGTAAGATTTACTTCAGATGGCTTATATGTTGATGGATGGATTGACGATGAGGGTAGCTATCTAATTACTAAATTACAATTTTTGGCTGGTCTGTATCCCATTCTTAGTAGAGAAACTATATTAGACTCAACACTAACAACTTTTTATTTCGGGAATGACTCACTCACAACAATTGAATCTTATACTTATGATTCAAAACGACAAGTAAGCAAGATATTATCTACAGATTCTAAGGGTGTTGAATATGAAAAACAATTTACTTATCCTTATTGGCAACTTGGAAGCCAAAATCGTATAAACAAACCCAATAAAATAGTTGAGAATGCAGGGTTAACAACTATTGCTAAAACAGCGACTTATTATTTTACTGACAATGATGGTTTAATTGTACTGCGTTCTATAAATTATGCACAAGGAGATAATACTGGCAGAAAGGTAATATTTGATGACTATGATTTGAAAGGAAATTTAACCCAATATCATTTAGGGGATTATGAAAACCCATATTTTAATTACAATATCAATTTTATAACTTATTTGTGGGGATATAATTATTCATTACCCATTGCGAAGATCGAGAATGCAACTTTTGTGGACGTAATTACTCAACTTGGTATCACTTATGAGCAACTTCAGTCTAAAAATTCAAATGAGTTAATTACTCTATTTAATACTCTTCGCCAAAACATGCCAAATGCTATGATATCATCGTTCACGTATGACCCACTCATTGGGGTGACCACTATAACCGACCCAAATGGCATTTTGACAAACTACGACTATGACGATAATAACAGATTAGAAACAGTTAGTGACATGAACGAAAACATATTAAAACATATAGACTATAATTTTTTCAACCCAGCTGGAAAATAGTCAAATAACTAATCAATATGAAGAAGAATATACTTATATTTATATTTACCATTGCTCAATTATTTACTCTGGCCCAAGGTGATGATGGATGGAATAATAGAGTTATTCCATTATTTGATAATGTTACTGAAGTTGCCAGGGTGTCACTCACATTTGCTCCAGGGTTTGAAACAACTGGCCACCCTGATTTTCTTGGCTATATTGACCCTGACTTACCTATGGATGGCGGAGTTCCTGTTTCAGATGGAGACTTCAATCTCAACTTTATCAGAGTTTTCGAGCCAATTAAAAATAATTCCACAAGCAATATACCGATACATAATTCTGTTGATTTAGAAAATGATTGGAGTGAGAGAATCACCTATTATGATGGTTTAGGACGTGAGATACAACAAACACTTGTTAAAGGTTCAACCTATGGAAATGATGTAATTGTACCAATTAAATATGATGATTTTGGTCGTAATACTATAAATTACTTACCCTATGCTATTGCTCAAGATGGGGCAAATGGTGCAGGAGGTTACAGACCTTTTCCTGTTAATGAAATAGAAACATATTATAGTAGTTTTTACGGTGATGTGGATGGTGCATATGCTTATACCGATAAAATTTATGATAACTCACCTTTGAATCGTGTTAAAGAACAGAGTGCCCCAGGAAACGATTGGAGACTAAGTTCTAATCACCATACAGAATTCACATATGGTACAAATACTGAAAACAATGAAGTATACCTGTTTAGCGTTTCTGAAAGCAATCAATTAGTTAAAGAAGGGTGTTATCCAAAGCAATCTCTTTTTAAGAATACTTATAAAGACGAAAATAATTCTACAACAATAGAATATAAAGATTATAAAGATCGATTAGTTTCAAAGGTCGTTAATTCTGATGTTGAACCTCTAATTACTCAGTATGTGTATGATAAATATAATAATCTGAGATTTGTTCTCCCGCCTGAAGCATTTTCAAAAGTGCCTCCTGGATCAACCTCTCAAGCCTATGAGAATACTATAGATTGGATTAAACAGCTATGTTATTATTACAAATATGACGTATATGGTAGAATTGCAATAAAGAAACTCCCTGGTGCTGATGAAGTATATATGGTGTACAATAGACGCGACGAGGTAGTTTTAACGCAGGATGGTGAATTAAGAACGAACAATGATTGGTTATATATAAAATATGATAGGTTTAACCGTCCAATTATTTCTGGCAAGTATCATCATAGCAGTTTGGTTTCTCAATCTGATATGCAAACAACTGCCAGTACGGAAACAAATAGAATTTTTGAATCATATATTAGTGGAAACGGTTATTCTAATATTGCTTTCCCGGTAACATCAGGTACTGATGAAATTTACTCAACCTCATATTACGACAATTATCAAGCTCTGGAATTGGAGACAACGCCGGAAGACTACGCTTTTATATCTGATGACCTTCCATTTTATTTCCTTTATAACAATAGCAATTCAAATAAAATTAAAGGACTTTCAACAATAACAAAAACCAAAGTTCTACTTCATGATGGGCTGAGTGTATTAAATGAATGGCTTGTTTCGGTTACATATTATGATAGCTTAAACAGGGCAATACAAACAATCAGTAATAACCACCTGGGAGGTAAAAACATAGTTTCATCGCTTATTAATTTCACAGGAGAAGTAGAGGAAACTAAAGAATATTCAGATATAAATACAAATAGTAATACAATTTATCAAAAGTTTACTTACAATCACGCAGGTCAATTAACCGAAACTCTACATAAAATCAATAATCAGGAATGGGTTGTGTTGAATGATAATAAGTACAATGAAACAGGACTGCCAACAAGGAAACAAATACACAAAACCGAATACTCATTTTTGCAAACTGTCAACTACAAATACAACATACGTAGCTGGTTAACTGATATTAATGACATTGCTAATCCTGATGATGATTTATTTGCTATGACATTGAACTATAATAATTCGGCAAATAGTGCTCAATATAATGGAAATATTGGCACTATTAAATGGAATTCTGCTGTTTTTACTGATATAATGCAATATGATTATAGTTATGATGGAGCCAACCGATTGCTTTCATCAAGTTTCACAGGTAACGGCGACTATTCTACTAACTATTCCTATTACAAAAATGGCAACATAAAGACTCTAACGCGTAATGGTGAGATAGAAAATGGCAGGTTTGGGGTAATTGATTATCTAACCTATGGCTATATAGGAAATCAATTGAAATATGTAAACGACGGTACAACATCGGAACAACAAGAAAATGGATTTACTGATAATGGTTCATTTTTAACAACAAATGAGTATTTTTATGACTTGAATGGAAATTTAAAAAAGGATTTTAACAAACAAATTGTTGACGAAATTGGATATAACTATATGAATTTACCCCAACATATTCCATTTTTTAATGATGAAAACAAATATATAGATTACATATACAATGCTAATGGACAAAAATTACAAAAAGTGGTTTCTAACAATAGGGGTAATGGGTTAACAACTGATTACATTGGCAGTTTTGTATATAAAGATAATGAGCCTGATTTTATCTTCACACCTGAAGGGCGTATCGTGCCAAATGGTGATGGAAGCTTTAGTTATGAATATTACCTTGTAGATCATCTTGGTAATACTCGTGTTTCATTCAGCCAAACCGGAGAGGTATTACAAGACAATAGTTACTACCCTTTTGGTATGAGTATGGGTGATGCTTTATCCTTTCAATCAAATTTAGCAAAAGATAATAAATACCTATATAACGGGAAAGAGTTTCAGGATGATTTTGGTCTGGGGTGGTATGATTACGGGGCTCGGTTCTATGATCCGGCAATAGGTAGATTCCATACTCATGATGCTTTTGCTGAGAAGTATTTAGATTTTTCACCATACCATTATGGATCAAATAATCCAATTTCAAATATAGATATAAATGGTGATAGTACATGGGTTACAACAACTAACGAGAGTATTACAGTACATACTACTATTGAATTCACTGGAAATGCGTTATACAAAAAAGATGGAACATTAAAAAAGAATGCTCAAAAGAAAATTGATGCTGTAAAAGAGGATATAAAATCTGGGTGGGACGGTATTGAAGTTGATGGAAAAGAGGTTGAAGTTGATTTAATAACTAAAACATCTTCAGAAGGTGGTACAGAAAAATCGTATGATCAAATTGAGCTTTTAAGTGGCGGAGGACAGAGTAAAGTTATTATAAAAGACGAAAATGGAAACATTATAGGTAGAAATCAAGGGCTTCAGTATATGAGAGATCTTACAAATGGTAAAGCTCAGGACTTCAATGTTTCTGGATTTTTTTATATGAATAGCCCTTCTGGTAGCTATGCACATGAATATGGACACATAGCAGGGTATCTTTATGAAGAATATGTAATAGATAGTAAAGGTAAACCTGTTTTGAATATGATTGGGGGTAGAACTCCTGTTAATGATCTACTATCCAAAAGCATAATGTTTTCACCTTCAGGTAATAACAAGGGCATGGCGCATCATATTAGAAAAATAATGGATGTAAACAAATGTAATTCAAAATGAAAAGTTTATTATTAGTATTGACATTTTTATGTTTTGCGAATGTTTCTTTTGATCAAAACACTGATAGTCCTGAACAAATTGCATTGAATTTTTTTGTGGATGTTATATGGCAAAATAAGTATCCCCAAATAAAAAATATTTATTTTGAAGGAAAGACAGACTCTATTATTACAACATTTGGTAGTAGTTGTTTTGATACTCTTTTTACAAATTGGGATACAATTCAGTTAATAAACTCACAGAAACTATCTACAATTGAAAGCATTTTAGATACTAATCACAGCTTTTCACAACCCAAGAATCTTGTTAATAATAAATTAAGACTAATAATAGAAGAATTGAAATGTTTCAAGAAGAAGAAAGGAGTTTTATCAGTCAATAACCACATAAAAATAAAATCTTCAATTTATGTTAGGTTAGATCTTTTTCTAGTAGATGATATAATTAAAACAACGATAATTGAATTAAATGAAAACATGAATGTAAAGCATTGGTGTGCAGAATAATTTATTTTGAACAAATATACTCACTTGGATAGTATATTTATAGGACAAGTTACTACCCTCTCGTCCGCATTTGTAATGCGTATGCAAACACAATTAAAAATGCCATAAAACAAATAGTCAAGTAGCTGAAAACACAAATTGCAAAACAGATCAAATAATATGAAAAATGAAACCCAAATATCAGATCATCAAAATCAACTACTTTAGATAATTATAATTTTAATACAATATATATGAAACATTTTCTTATCCTTATTATCCTGGCGATAATCCCTATCATTACCTTTAGCCAAAGCAAAGAACAATATAAACGGCAGGTAGATTCATTAAATACTTTAAACCGACAAAACCATGTTTTCGGAGATACGCTTTGGGTATTAGATAGTAGCTTGCTCTATGGAATTCCGGGTGGAAGCAATGAATTAATGCTTGAACGTAAGTATGAAGTCCTCAAAAGAAATGATTTCGGAAACGTACTGGTTGCTTTAAATAAAGTACCTGAGTTTATGGAACCATTCTTCCTGAATACGGAATATGATTCCATTACTTACTTTGATGGGGTTAATATTAAACAGCACTACTCAAATGTATGGAATAGTGTTGCTCAAACCTGGATAGATAATAAATATATAGAATATGAAGCACCCGAGTTGCTTAAAGAAGAATTTGATAAGAAATTTTCCAATGGAATTCAACAATATTACTACGGCTTTCGTGAAATGTATGATAACAGTAATGGCAGAGCAGACACAATGTTTAGGTACAATTATAATTCAGAAATAAATTCCTGGGATAAATTTAGAAAAACAATATTCTATTACGATGAGTCAGGTGGTTGCGCTGAGGAAATAACCAAACAATTTGATGAAGAAACTAATAGTTGGAGTAACTATTATATGTATATATATTCATATAACAACAATGGTGATCCCGACACAGTTGAGCTAAAATCCTGGGACATAGAAAGCAACAATTGGCGAGATAATTACATCGGTTATTTTACTTATGATGCTTCCGGAAGATTAATACATCGCCTACAGATGGAATATAATATTGGGTTACAGGAAATGGTGAATTCTAACAATTATCTTGTTGAATATAACAACAATAAAGTAACTCAAGTTTACCAGTACTGGCATATGCCTGACGGATCCTGGGAGAATCAATACAGGTATTTCTTTTCATATATTGCAGAAAACAAGTTTGATACAATACAACAAGATTTGTGGAATAACCAAAGTGAGCAATGGGGTAAAGAATACTTGACAGTTAGTCAATACGATAATCATGAAAACATATTTGAAGAAATCTATTACAGGTTTTCTGGAGGAGATTGGACACTCGAAACCCAAACAGATTTCTACTGGACACCATTTATATCAAATGATATACCTGAGATTATTGAAAGTCCTTTGACTGCATATCCAAACCCGGCATCCACAAATGTTACATTTACAGTGAATAACTTAACTCAATACCGCGATTTAACAGTTAATATTTTTAATATTTCTGGTCAGAAATTAGGTGAATTTCAATTGAATAATGGAGTACTTCATTGGGATTGCTCTAATATAGAATCAGGGTTATATATTTATTCTTCAACAATCGGGTCAGTTAAGTTTTCAGGGAAAATTATTGTTAGGTAAAGAATAGCATAATTGAAGAATAAGTCATCAGTCAAGCTGATTTACATATTGACACATTATCCTGAATTAGAATATTTAAAGGGAGGTCTTGTTTTTTACAGTTCATCCATCCAATACAACAGTTGGGTAATTAATAATTTTTTCTGATTTGCTACCAACATACTTTCGCCATCAATAACTAATTAAATATTAAAAAGATGAAAAAAAGTATGATCACAATTGCAGTAGTATTAATGTCGTTAATAACTGTAGCAGGAACGGGTAATTTTAAGAGTTCAATGAAAGCTAAATTACTTACATTGAGGGCTTATGATGAATCAACAAACCTTGAAGAATTAGGCAATGATTTTGCTTCTATTGCCACGTTGAACACAAAAAGATTTGAACCCCTTTACTATTCAGCTTATTGCTATATCCTTGGAAGTTGGCAGATAGTTGTACCATCCGAAAAGACAGCAATTCTCGAAAAAGCACTAACGCAGATAGATAAGGCTATTGAAATTTCGCCTAAAAATGATGAATTGTTGGTGCTAAAAGCATTTTATTATCAGGCTATGATAATGGTTAATCCCCAACAATTTGGACAACCATATTCTGCAAAGGCAAACGAATTGCTTGTAAAGGCTCAAACGATAAATAGTAAGAATCCAAGGGCAGAATTTCTACTGGCTCAGAATATTTATTACCGTCCTGTTCAGTTTGGTGGTGGTAAAGAAAAAGCACTACCCCTGTTTTCAAAGGCAGCGGAGCTTTTTAAACAACAGGATAGTAGAAATTACCTGAGTCCTGTTTGGGGCGAAAGAACAAATTCAGAAATGTTAATGGAATGCAGTTACTAATTTGTAAAAACAGGAAAGAATGCAGAAAAATTATTACTCATTCTTTCCTGTTTAAATAATTTCAATAGATTCGTAAAAACTTATAATATGAAAGTCGCCCATCTGAGAAATCTGTTAATAATTCTGGTAGTTAGTATAGCAATCACATTCACATTCGATTTGATGAGTGGCGGCCACCGTTTCACAGTAATTGCATTTTCGTTAAATGTTATCTATGGATTTATTATCGGTGGGTCGATTAGTTTAACCGGACTTCTTTCTTCATTTATTGTGAACAGGTTTGATATTCAAACCAAACCGATTAAGGTTTACGTGATATTGCTGATCTCGGTCTTTGTTTTCATTACAATTGATGTATTTACTATAAATATATTGTGGTACAGATATGTACATGATATACCTTTTAACATTATGTTTTCCAAATCAGGTTTAGTTATTACTTCATTAATTACGATTTTTATCGGACTTACAATCTTTTTTATAATTCTTTCCAGCGTATATATGAACAAGTTTATTATGGCTGAAAAAGAAATGCAAAAAGCTGTTCATGAAGCCGATTCGGCTAAATTCGAAATTCTGAAATCACAAATCAATCCGCATTTTCTATTCAACAGTTTAAATACCCTAAGTACACTTATTCATATTGATGCTAAACGTGCAGATAGATTCACAACTCAGCTTTCAAATATTTATCGGTATGTACTAGAAACCCAGGATGAAGATTTAGTAACGGTATCAGAAGAATTTGAATTTGCAAGAAAATATGCCTATCTGCAATCAATTAGATTTAATGATAGCTTTTCGATTGAATTTCAGGATTATAAAGGCGATGACAAGCCAATGATGGTTCCTTTGTCACTACAGTTGCTTCTTGAAAATGTTTTTAAACACAATGTTGTTTCGCAGCGGCAAAAAGTACATATCTCTGTATTTTTTGAGGATAACTATCTTGTGGTCAGCAATAACAAAAATAAAGGCAAGGAAATTAAGGTTTCGCATTCGGTTGGCTTGTCGAATATCCTTAACAGATATGAAGTATTAAGTGATGATGAGTGTATAATCGAGGATACTCAGAATTATTTTACGGTGAAATTACCATTGATTTTTACAGATTAGAAATTACGATTATGAGAATACTGATTGTTGAAGATGAAATGCTTGCTGTTAGTCGGTTACAGATACTTCTTAAAGAGCTTATAGTAGATTATGAAATTGTTGGCATTGCAAAATCCATAGAAGAAGCAGTTAAGCTAATAAATGAGAATGAAATTGACCTTGGTTTCTTCGATATCCAAATTGAAGATGGTATTAGTTTAACCATATTTGAAAGTACTGAGGTTGCATTTCCGGTTATCTTTACAACAGCTTACAACGATTATGCAATAAGGGCTTTTAAATATAATAGTATCGATTATTTGTTAAAACCGATTTCAGATGTTGAGCTAAAAAATGCACTGACCAAATTTGAAAATATCTGGAATAAAAATGATAAACCTATTTCCACTTCAATAATTGATGAAATGAAGCAGTTGCTGGCAGGTAATTTCAAGGAAAGGTTTTCAGTACGGATTGGTAATAAAATTGAAATACTTAAAACCGAGGATGTAAGCTTTTTTTATAGTTACAATAAAGGAACCTTTGCTAAAACAATCAATAATCGGGATATGCTGTTAGACAATGCTTTGGAGTTAATTTACCCATTATTAAATCCAAAACAATTCTTTAAAATAAGCCGGAAACACATTGTTAATATTAATTTTATAAAAGATATATATGCTTACTCGAATTCACGTTTGAAAGTAAATATTGCAAATTCTGGCAAAGAAGAGCTTATAGTTAGCCGTGAAAAAGTGAAATCATTCAAAGATTGGCTCGAAAATAGCTGATCAGGACTTTTTTTTATTCTTGTTAAATCCCAATCCTACAATCTGACCCAACGGGTTGAAAAAAACCCGGCGGGTCTGATCCCCACTGTCTGATTTTTTATACTTGTTAAATTACCGCATAATTATTATTTTTGCATCATATCTTTGTTGCTATGATAAACCATTTTATCCTCAATCAAATTTCACATGAACTCAACAGTTGCCTGTTCGAGTGCTGGATTTTCTGATCTGTTATACTTACTGACCTAGTGTTAGTCAATCCTTAACGTATAACAATTAACAAATAACTTTTTCTACATGTTCGGAACAATATTCGACATAGTACATTTCGCCATACATGATGGCCCGGGAATTCGTCAAACTATATTCTTCAAAGGATGTCCGTTGTCGTGTTGGTGGTGTCATAATCCTGAGAGCAGAAGTTCTGACATTAAGCTAGTGGATAGGGAAGAAACCATGGATGGATTTAAACTGTCTGATAAAGAAACCATTGGTATGCGCTATTCCATTGATGGAGTAATGACGGAAATAAACAAGGATATTGTTTTCTTTGAAGAGTCGGGTGGGGGAGTAACTTTATCTGGTGGCGAGCCGTTGCAGCAACATGAATTTGCACTGGAATTATTAAAGGAGTGTAGGAAATTGGAAATACATACTTGTGTTGATACAACCGGAAACCTGAGTTCAGATATACTTTCAAACATCGCGTCATATACAGACCTTTTTCTATACGATTTAAAGCATATTGATGATGCACAGCATATTAAGTATACAGGGGTTAGTAATAAGCAAATTCTCAATAATTTAAAAATGCTGGATGAAATGAAAAAGGATGTATGGATTCGTTTTCCACTAATTCCGGGAATAAATGATGATGAAAGTGACTTCCTGAGATTGATGGAATTTTTATCTAAACTGAAAAATGATCATCCCATTTCCTTATTGCCATATCACAAAATTGGTAGCCAGAAATACAATCGATATGGTATAGAGTATAAAATGAATGGCATTAGTGAGCCCGATAGCGATTACATATTTCAAATTAAAAGCATGTTCACAAATGCTGGTTTTGCAACTTCCGTTGGAGGTTAATTTCTGTATTAAAAAATCATTAAGATGAACGAAAGAATAACAAGGTTAAGAGAAAAAAGCCAAAGCGCCATACCACAAATATCTGCCGAAAGAGCTTTACTTGTCACGGAATTTTACAAGAGTGACCTTTGTCAGCAGGTGAGTGTTCCCATGAGAAGAGCACTGGCCTTTGACCATATCCTAAATAATAAATCAATTTGCATTGTTGATGATGAACTGATTGTAGGCGAACGCGGGCCTAAACCAAAATCTGTACCCACATATCCCGAAATTAATCTACATTCGCTTGAAGATCTGGAAATACTCCATTCCCGACCCAAAGTGTGGTTTAAATCAAGTGATGAAGTACGGAAAGCATATAAAGATATTGTGATACCCTTCTGGACTGGTAAAACAAACCGTGAAAAGATATTCAACAATTTAGACCGCAATTGGATTGATGCGTATGAAGCCGGTGTTTTTACAGAGTTTCAGGAACAACGCGCCCCGGGACATACTGTGCTTGGCCCAAAAATGTTTAAAACAGGATTCATGGAGCTCATTCAACAAATCCGAATTGGGATTTCAAATCTTGATTTTTTTAATGATGAAGATGCATATAATAAAAGGGAAGAACTTAAGGCAATGGAAGTTAGTGCCAATGCTATAATAAATTTTGCCTATCGTAATGCCGGTGAACTGGAGTTGCTTGCACAATCTGAAACAGATGAAGACCGGAAAATTGAACTGATGAAGATGGCTTCAATTTGCAGGAATGTTCCGGCCAATGCACCACAAACTTTTCATGAAGCATTGCAACATTATTGGTTTATTCACATTGGAGTAATCACCGAAGTAAATCCATGGGATAGCTTCAATCCTGGCCGGTTGGATCAGCATTTGTATCCATTTTATTGCAAAGAAATTGATGAAGGTACACTAACCATTGAGGGGGCAATTGAGTTGCTTGAATCGTTTTGGGTGAAGTTTAATAATCATCCTGCACCTCCAAAAATAGGTGTGACTGCCAAAGAAAGCAGCACTTACACCGATTTCTCACTAATCAATCTGGGAGGTGTTAAAGCTGATGGTAGTGATGCAGTAAATGAATTAACATATATTATCCTTGACGTGATTGAGGAAATGCGTCTTCTTCAGCCAAGTTCGATGGTACAGGTAAGCAAAAAAAGCCCCAACAGGTTTCTTAAGCGAACCGCACGAATTGTGAAAACAGGATTCGGGCAACCATCTATATTTAATACTGATGCCATAATTCAACAATTGCTATATCAGGGGAAAAGTCTCGAAGATGCACGAAATGGTGGAGCAAGTGGGTGTGTAGAAACTGGTGCTTTTGGAACCGAAAGTTATATCCTTACCGGTTATTTCAATCTTGTTAAAATTTTCGAGCTGGCAATGCACAATGGTGTCGATCCGTTAACAGGGAAAAAGGTAGGATTAAGCACTGGTGACATGTCCAAATTTGATTCTTTTGATCAGATATTGGATGCAATGGCCAAACAGGTTAAGTACTTTGTTGATATAAAAGTAAAAGGCACAAATATTATCGATAGGATTTTTGCAGAGAATCTTCCTGTTCCATTTTTGTCATTGTTAATCGACGATTGTATTAGTAGCGGAACTGATTATAATAATGGTGGTGCCCGGTATAACACAAGCTATATACAAGGCGTCGGACTGGGAAGCCTTACAGATATTCTAACATCGATAAAGTATAATGTATTTGATGAGAAAAATGTAAGCTTTGGCGAATTGCTTAAAGCCACGATTAGTAATTTTAAAGATCATATTGAGTTAAGAAATAATCTGGTTAACCATACTCCCAAATATGGTAATGATAATGATTATGCAGATGAACAGGCCACCTCAATATTCAATATTTTTCTTGATGCTGTTGATGGTAGGCCAAATACAAAAGGAGGACATTTTCGCATAAACATGTTGCCCACCACTTCTCACGTGTATTTCGGCAGTGTAACAGGAGCTACTCCTGATGGCAGATTAGCACATAAACCCTTATCAGAGGGCATATCCCCATTTCAGGGTGCTGACAGAAAAGGGCCTTCTGCAGTTATCAAGTCAGCATCAAAAATAGATCATCTTAAAACAGGAGGAACACTACTTAACCAAAAGTTCACCCCTGCATTATTGGAAGATGAAAAAGGCTTAGATTCGCTGGTGTCGTTGATTCGGGCTTATTTTAGAATGGATGGTCATCATATCCAGTTTAATGTTGTTACTGCCAAGCAATTACGCGAAGCACAGAAACATCCGGAAAATCATAAAGATTTAATTGTAAGGGTTGCCGGCTATAGTGATTATTTTAATGATTTAGGTGACGAGTTACAGGAAGAGATTATAAGAAGATCGGAGCATAAGGAGTATTGATTTTGGGGAATGGAGTATTGGAAGAATGGAAGGATGGATGCTTGGAAGGATGGAGTGTTGGAGTGCTGGAAGAATGGAAGGTTGGAACAATGACCACCAATGACCACCAATGACCACCAATGACCAATTATCCAGTGACCAATTCTCCAATAACCAATAATCCAAAAAAAGTCAGTTAATAAGGGTTAGGGTTGTTAACTTGGAATAATCTTCTTTTCCACTACAGTTTTCTATGCGGTAGGAAACTTTATAAATATATGTGCCAATTGTTGACAAATTGCCATTGTATTTGCCATCCCAACCAACATCAGGGTTTGATGATTCAAATACTTGTTGCCCCCATCTGTTATAAATTACAAGTTGATATATGGCAACATTATCGGTACGACCAACGGGTGCAAATAGGTCATTTTTTCCATCGTTGTTAGGAGTAAATGCATTGGGAAAATATAGCTGGTATTGAATCTCTTCAACCTTTATTAGCACTGTGTCACTACCTGTACATCCATATTTGCTAACCACCACCCATACTGCTGTGTCCTTTGGAACATTTATCAACTCGATAGTCTCCGTTGTTTCACCTGTTGACCATAAATATGATGATCCGGGATTTGCAGCTTCCAGAATAAGTGTTGAACAAGCTGGCATTTCAATATCATTTCCAAGATCAACAATTGGATCCGCATAAATAGTCACATTTTTTATTATTGTATCTTCACAACCATCATCTTTTAGTACGAATAATTTGACATCATAAGTACCACTTATATCATATGAATGTGATGGAATTGTTTCGGTGCTTGTTGTTCCATCGCCAAAATCCCAAGATATGGTATTAATAAAATTTGGCAGGTTACCAGAATATTGATCGTATGGATAGAAAAGTATATTTTGATTTATACAGGCTGATTCTTGCGAAGGATAAAAATTGATGGATTGTTGGTAAGTGAAGTCTTTGAAAGTAACATAAGCCTGCGACATACAATAGAACCCAAACTTTCCTGTACTGAAACTACCTTCCAACTCAAAAATTAATGTGCTGTCAACTGAAACCTGAATTGTGTTTGATGTATAGAGTAATTCAAGTTCATATTCAATAGTTGGTTCCCATCTCAGATCATAACCATATTTTGTTTTAAGTAGACTTCTTAATGGGGGATTGTGTACAGCTCCTTCAAAATACTTGTGTTGATCGTCTCTGGTAAAATAACCGTTGTAATATGAAAGTCGAAAACCCGCATGTGAATTTGAAGTACTTGAGCCATCTTTATCAGATTTCCAATCGAATAAGTAAAAGTTATATGTGTTATTTTCATCCAATTGAGTTGGTGTTTTATATCCAAACACTAATCCTATGAAATCATCATCAGTATCTTTAGTTACCATCACTGTTCCCCTTATCTTTACATTTATCATCTCGTTAGGACTAACGAAAAATGTGGCTGGGAAAAGCCATGTAGTATCAATTACTTGAGTTGGGCTTATGATTTTCCAATATGCAAGAGGTGTTCCTTGTTTAGTCCAGGTACTTAAATCAAAAAGTGTTTCACAATTCTGACAGTTAACGATAGAAGCCAGCCATAATAATAGAATTGTAATTATTGTTTTTATCCAATTCATAATCATTTATTGCAAACTATAGCAGTAACAAATGTAGGTTTCAAACTCTTCATCTTGTTAATGACGTAAAATTGTTAAAATTAGTTGCTTCAAAAATTATAAAAAAGTAATATTGTTCAAAACTTCAGACTCTCTACTTTTCATATTCACTTTTCAACTTATCGGCAGGTTTACCTATGAAGTGAATAACCAAATATAAACCAACAAAACCAAGGGGGAAAAGTATCCAAGGTGAGATGCCAAAGGAAGCAGGTAAAGTTCCTAATACTATTGCCACAGCACCAGTTGTTAATGCATATGGTAGCTGAGTTCGAACATGCTCAATATGAGGACATGAGGTTGCCAGTGAGCTTAATATTGTTGTGTCAGATATAGGAGAGCAATGATCACCAAGTACTGACCCTGTTAGCACTGCCGCTGCAATATTGTGAAAGATTGAAAGTATTGTTTCATAATCGAGGCCTGCGTTTTCTGCCAACAACCATCCTGAGGGTAATATCAGAGGATAAAGTATTGCCATGGTTCCCCAGGAACTACCTGTAGAAAATGAAACAAGTGCAGAAATTATAAATGTGATTACCGGCAGTAAATATGGAGATACAGAAGCCTCTGTTAACAAACCCGAAATGAAGTTTGCAGTATGCATATGTTCAGTAATCAATGCAACCGACCAAGCTAGTGTTAGTATCATTATTGCTGGGAGCATGGTTTTAAACCCCTTAATGATACTTTCAACCGAATCTTTAAGTGATAACAGTCGTTGGGATAATGTTAGTGTAATTGCTGTAAATAAACTCCCCAACGATGCCCATAATAGTGCAATATATGAATCGGCACTTCCAATAGTTTCTGAAAGCTTTTCGAAGAAACCCAATGTATTGTTGTTCCAAACTTCCTGGTTCCAGCCAGTGTAGAGTAACCCGGATAGAGTTCCAAAAATAATAACTAATACCGGAATTACGGCGTTAAAACTGCGGGGTGTAATTCCCTCTTTAGCAGATAGCTCCTCCAACATATCATCAGCAATATCAGAGTCGATGGAAATATTATGGGAAGACGAAGATCCGTATTGGCGAGCATTTCTTTCGGCCTTTAACATCGGCCCAAAATCAACTTTTTTCCAAATTAGTATTAGAATAAAACCCAATGTAAAAAAAGGATAATATGAATATGCAAGTGAGTTAAAGAACACACCATAAGCAGATTCGTTGAGATTTAGGGTATTAATACCATCCTGTATGTATGATAACTCGGCTCCAATCCATGTTGTTACAAATGCTACAGAAGCAACAGGAGCTGCAGTAGAATCGATGATATAAGAAAGTTTCTCACGTGATATTCGTAATTTGTCGGCAAGTGGACGCATGGTATTTCCAACAACAAGCGTGTTTGCATAATCATCGAAAAAAATTATTATCCCCATAAGCCAGGTGATAAATGAGCCGGATCGTGGACTTGTGGCATATTTTGACAAGCGGTTTACAACTCCTTTCATCCCGCCGTTTTTCGAGATTAAACTTACTGTTGCTGCAATAATCATCGAAAAAAGAATGATAGCCAAATGTCCGCTGTTGTTTAGCGATTGAATAATGTAAGTATCTAGTATTGCAAGGAATCCTTTAAAAACAGCTACAATAATTATCGAACCTTTATAATAGTAAATAATTGCTGTTCCAACCCAAATGCCCATAAAAAGAGCAGTGTAAACTTCACGTATTATAAGTGCTATAAATATTGCAATTAACGGAGGCAAGATAGACATCCATAATGGAATAGGGTTAACCGGTTCTGAATGTGTGAAATTTCCAATGCTAATTGTTAGGATTTCTTTTTTTTCAAATGAATAAGGAAGTGTTATTAACCCATCTTTTATTTGTGTGGATATTTTTTTACCGGATATCAGTACATCTAGGTGTTTGTAGTTAAGGCTGTCGGCGATTTCTTTATTTAATATTAATATGAAAATATCCTGACTAACATTTTGTACTACAATATGTGGAAGTGTTAACTCAATATTCTCATTATTTAGAACAACTAAATTTTGAGAATGAACAACTAAACTGATTACTGAAAATATACTGAAAATAAAAAGTGAAATTATAAGCCTCATCATAGCTATTTTGACGATGTGAAAATAAGAAAAATGTACAATAAACAACCTCCTTTTATCACGAATAACTATAATTGGAATTTCATTCGGAAGCAGATAATAGATTATGGGTTTTCAATAATGTATAGTTTAGTTGTTTTGCCATTAATATATTTATTAATATCTTTACTGATATTTACTTAGTTGTAGCCTAAACAAAAAGTTATAAAATTCATATTTTATCAATATTAACTTTAAATCAAAAATATCATGAAAAAGTTTACAGTTTTATTATTGCTAATTGCCATAGCAATTTCAGCAAATGCACAAGAGAGTTCAGCTAAAGTTTCGGGTGATGAACCGCAGTGGAATAATTATGTCAGTTTTGGATCAGGCGTATTAACAAGACAAGGTTTCCGCGACTTTGGGGATACCTTCATAAAGGAGGAATTTAAAAACCTATATCCCAATGATGAAATATGGGTGGGTAGCGTTAATTCTACACAAAATATTCCAGTCCTTGAACTCAGGTATAAGTATTTGATAAACCCAAATATTGCATTAGGGATTAGAGGATCATATGTTAGATATAAACATGATGGTACTTTAGCTTTCAATGGAGGTCATAACTTCAGTGCAGATTGGAACATCTCATATATTACAGGAATGGCTGACCTGAATTTCATTTACGTTGATAAAGAATTTATTAAACTTTATGCCGGAATTTCAGCTGGAGTATCTCAATATAATTTAAAGTTTGACAAAGTCTCCAATCCGGAATACGATGATCTATTGAATAAATCGGAACAGCGGTTGTATTTCGCATATGAGGTTATTGCTTTCGGAATTACATTTGGCAAGCAAATTGGTGGTTTTGTTGAAATGGGTTATGGATATGCCGGGATGGTTAATTTCGGTATATATGCTGGATTTTAGTGGCAACTAACGGGTTGTTGTAAATATTAGAAAACCCTGATAATTGAGTTTAAAAAATGAGATGTATACTATTCAACTAGCTTGTTATCAACAACTTTAAGATTATTTTTTGCTTCAGTGTATGAAGGATAAATTTGTAAAGCAATATTCAGGTATTCTTGAGCTTCCTTATATTTTTCCTGCATGGCTAAACAATATCCAATGTTATTATAAGTCTTTGCCAGGTTTACTTCCTGGTTTAGTTGTTTGTTAAAAATCTTTTCATCGTATTCATTTAAATGAGATAAATAGCTTTTTGTCGTAAGAATATTACTTATTTCTTGATATGTATCAGTAGTATCGGAATAAGCTTTTTGATAAGTCAGCAACATGCCTTTGTACGAATTTTCAATTGTTTGGCGATTATCAATTGCCAGTTTGAAATTTATTATAGCATTATTCCATTCCCTTTGCCCCATATAAATATGTCCTGCTTTCTGATAGGATTTTTCTGGAAAAGCTGAGGTATCTGCAGCTAATAAATAGCTTTCAAGAGCTTTTTCGGGTTGCTCCATTTTTTCAAAAATTTCACCAAGATTATAGTAAACAACACCTGGAAATTCTGGGTTTAGTGTTAGCAAATAATTAAATGATATAATTGCTTTGTTGTAATTTCCGGTTTTTTGATACGCGACACCAAGGTTAGCAATGGCACTTTTCAAATCCGGAACAATTTTTAATGCCTTAGTATATTGCTGTATTGCTTCATTATATTTATTTGATTTTAGATATGTATCCCCGGCGTTTTTTATACTGATAGCCTCAACATTTTTACCAGGATGTGATAACTCTACTAACCAATCAGGACCAATTATAGTTAATGCGCCCATTACCAATAATATTCCCCAAACAGAAAAAATGAAATATGTTATTACAGTATTTATTTTCATGACTGTTTAGTTATTGTGATAAATTAATGCAGGTTTCTTGCCTTCGGCTTTCAGCCGATTATAAGTATCACACGCGTCATTGTTTTTTTGAAGAATAATCTGAATCCCCTGATTATTTGTTTCGTTAAAAACAAATTGTGTTTCATCTATCAGGGGGAAACCCTTACCTCCTGTTCCATCACCCCCGGTTCCAAAAACTATAATATTATCACATACATCGAAAATTGTTTCCTGGTCTCTTTGGTTGAATACTTTTTTCTTATCAACTAACCTTAACAGGCCATCGGGATAAATTAATACATCAAAATATATAATAGGGATTCCTTTGTAAATCAGAATATTATTACTTGTACTTACAATATTATCATTAAAATATTTATTTATGTAATACCCTTGAGTAACAAATACTACTGATATAATTACAATTATGATATTTCGTGATAATTTGTATTGAGTTAAGTGGATGGTTAGTAAAACTACCCCAAAAATTAATATTGTAATAAGAATAGTGGATAAAATGAATGTGGTTTCGGTGAGTAAAGATGCAATCACCATGAAAATATATGCAAGGATAAAAAGAAGTATCAATAATGATAATGGGTTTTTGAAATAGTCTTTAAGTTTGGATTGCCTGATTTTCCATCCATTAATTAAAATACTTCCATTTTCAAGGATGAAATATATAATGAATAATCCAATCATTGTTCCCCATAAATCCTTTGAGATATCACCCACGTCAAATATGCGATTCGAAAGCGGCATTTGTAAAAATTCATCCAATGTAGAAGCTGCCAAAGCCGATATAAATGTTAGCAGTATAATTTTTTGTGATGGTGCGTTTTTTAATGATAAAGCTCTGTAATTCAAATAAGCAAAAATTGCATATGCAAAATAATGCCAATTATATTGTAATTCATAAAACTTGTGATTGAAATAATAGTCGGTCGATTTTTGGCCTATCCAAAACAGTAGTAGAACCACAAACCAGCTAATTAATCTAATGCGGTTGAGTTTGTGAAAAGAAAAAGAAAGAATAACAACTACTCCAATAATAGCAATTGTTACTGTAACAGGAATGTCAAAATTGCCAACAGCATATGTTAGATTTGATAATTCACCTATCACCGACTGAAGGTAGTTTTGAAGTAGTAAAAACGGAGTGGCTATTAATAGTAGAATATATAGTATGCGGTGTGTTTCAGGCTTTGTAAGAATACTGAATTTACCTTTCATGAAGGCAAAATTAAGAAAAATGATATAGGTTTAATAAAGATTAAAATCTAATTGTCGTCTTTTTATTTTATTCGGAAAGGATTCTTTCAACAACCTGAGTTAGCTCTACAAATTGAGCAGGAGAAAGTTGCTCGGCACGTTGTGAAAAGAAAAAATGATCAGCTTGTACTATGTTTGGCAGTATGGGCCTTAACGCGTTTCGCAATGTTTTACGCCGTTGGTTAAACCCCGTTTTAACAACGCTGAAAAATAATTTTTCATCGCAATCAAGCTCTTCAGTTTTATTTCTTGTAAGGCGGATAACAGCTGATTTTACTCGTGGCGGTGGATTAAATACATTTTCATTAACAGTAAAACAATATTCAATATCATACCAGCTTTGTAACAATACACTCATTATTCCATAGGTTCGGTTTCCATGGGGAGCAGCTATGCGTTCGGCGACTTCCTTTTGTATCATGCCAACAACCTGAGGGATGCGATTCCTGTTTTCAAGTACCTTAAAAAATATCTGACTGCCTATGTTATAAGGGAAATTTCCAATTATTGCGAATGGGGTAGTGAAAATAATGTCAATATTTAATCTTAAAAAGTCTGCCTCAATAATTGTAAGCCTGTCATCATGTAAATTTTCATTTAGATGTTTAATCGAATCTATATCAATCTCGATTGCTTTAAGATTTTTTATATGTGGTTTTCTTAATAGTGGCAAGGTTAGGACTCCCGTTCCCGGACCAATTTCGCAAACATCAGAATAACTTGGATCGAGGCAATCAACAATTTTTTGAGCAATATTATTATCGGTTAAAAAATGTTGCCCCAGATGTTTTTTTGGTCGTACCATTAGTTATTAAGAAAATCAATTTCGTTAGTGCTCTTACTTTCCAAAAGTCTGTATTGTTTTCGGGCTTTTCCTGAATAAATACTTTCGGGATAATCAGTCATCAGGATCAAATATAGTTGTTTGGCCTCTTCTATATCATCTAAATAAATACGCAGCAATTCTGCTCGCTTGTATAAAGCATTATCTGCTTTTATACTTGTTGGATAATATGTTATAAGCTTATTGTAAACCGAGTCGGCTTTCGCCATTTCTTTTAGCTCAAAATAAATTTGTGCTTTGTTATAAAGAGCGTACTCAATACTATAGATACCCACAGGATCTTCTTCAACTTTGTTTAGAAGTCGCATTGCTGAGTCGTATTTGCCTTGAAGGGTATAAAGCTCAGCACCGGCAAATTTGCGAAGCACAAAGCCAATAGTATCTTCTTCACGCATATCATTAATAAACATAGAAAGCTCGATGGCATCATTTGATATTAATTTGGAAGTTGCGGATTTTAGAATATCTAACCTCGTTGCTGCCCAGTCAAATTCACCAACATAATAAAATACTTTTGCATTCTTAAGTTTTGCTTCATGGCCGATGGGCTCATTTTTCATGTCCGATTCAACCTGCGAATAAAGCAATGTGGCATCCCATATCTGGTTATCTGCCAAAAGAATATCCGCAAGCTTAAGTTTTAGATTGGCTTCTTTAACTTTATCGATATTGGGATTTGCAAGAGCTACTTCAATCATTTCAATAGCCTCTTTATGTTTTGCCAGTCTGAATGCAGTTATATGCGCAAGTTGTAATACAATATCGGTAGTGAAGTTATTTATGCCCAACATATTAATTGCTTCAATACCCATTTTCTCCAGTTCTTCATAGTCATCAATACTGCTATCAGGATTTTCTTCAACCTGTTTGTTTGTTGAAAGAAAATATCCAACATAACTATCAATATAATATGGGGAATCACCCTTTTTATCTGCTATGTATTTATAAGCCTTAGCACTTGTATTATAATCATAGTTTGAAAATGCAATATTGGCAAGTTCAAGCATGTCTCCTTCGCTATTACCAAATCTCAGATCATTGGCTCTTGCCTGACGATAGGCCATCTCAAAATCTTTAGTTTGCAGCGAATACCACATGAGCATTTCGGCTAATTGAATATTTTCAGGATTTTTTTGTGAGCTTTGAAGTAAACTACTTTTCAGCATTTCCGACAGGTTGCTATTTACATCCATCCTCATTACATATTGCAACTTGCTTTTTATGCGTTGAAGGTCGGTTGGCATCAATACCAAATGACTTAAGTAGCTGTCAAACATCTCACTGTATTCGCCACTATACAAATATGCATCAGCAATTTCAAAGCTATAGGCATTACTTTCGCCATTCATCATACTTGCTTTTTCAAAAACTTTAATTGCCAGTTCAGGGTAACCTTTAGCCTGTAAACTACTTGTGATTTGCAGTATTTGATTGCGTTGAGTAGGTAGGTTTTCGATTAGCTTAATAAGAATCCGATTTGATTTATTTTTATTTCCTGACAATCCTACTACCCATGCTTCGTCGATTAAATAGCGGTAATTATTTGGGTTTAATCTACGGTGTTGTTTTACCACACGTTCCGCCTCTTTGTAATCCTGCAGTGTAGTTAGGCAATTGAAATAATAACTGTAGTAATAATTATTTGGTTTTTCTTTGTAAAGCTGTTGAAAAAGTTCCGCTGCTTTTTTGAACTCTTTCTCACGATAAAATTTGATTGCTAAACTTTCCGTTGGTTCAGGTTGGTTTTGTTGCTGCCTGGTAAGAACAGGATTAATAGTTTGTGTGTTTTGTGATGATGCATTATTGAAGGTTAACATCCCTGGAAATAGGAATATCAGAAAGAGATATTTTAGATTTAATTTCAATTTGTCTTGTTAAAGTATTGCTCAATTAATGGATTAAGAGAATCAAACCTATTAGTTTCTGCCATAATTCTCTGTTGATTGTATTTCATCCTTTCAGCAATTGTTATAACGATTTTTCTCTCTTCTTTTATGTATTCCTTTAGCACTATAGTGTCAATAATATTATGGTTAACATCATGAAGAAGGTCACTAATTTGAGTTTGTGATATTTTAATATTTTTCTTTATTTGATAGTCCATCCTTAATATTTGCTTCATCGATTTATCGATTTGGCTATATTGAATAAAAAGTTTGTTTATAACAGTATCTTCCAGACTACGAACTCTTTTACAATTAGTTTTTACTCTTTTCCTAATGTTGGCAATTGTAATACTATCAACATTCGAATAGCCAACTACTGCTTCATTTAGTTGGATGTTAATGCTGTCGATTTGTGAAATATAATATTCATTATTGATATTATTACACGAAAAGAGAGACAAAATAATTAAAGATAGTATACTTGCTTTTAATTTCATTTTTAATTAATTAAATCAAACTTAGTATAACTTCTCAAAGCTTCAGGTATCACAATGCCTTCGTCGGTTTGATTATTTTCGAGTAATGCTGCTACAATTCTGGGTAGTGCTAAGGCGCTGCCGTTAAGTGTGTGAGCAAGTATCGACTTACCCTCTTTGTCCTTAAATCGGAGTTTCATACGGTTTGCCTGAAAGTTTTCGAAATTAGAAACCGAGCTTACCTCTAGCCACATATGTTGTGCTGCCGAATAAACTTCAAAATCATAGGTTAATGCTGATGTAAAACTTAAATCGCCTCCACACAAACGTACAATTCTAAACGGTAGTTCTAGCTTTCTGAGTAGTGAAGCTATTTGATCCTTCATGGCTTCAAGGGTTTCATATGACTTATCCGGATGCTGGATTTGTACGATTTCAACTTTGTCGAATTGATGAAGTCTATTTAGTCCTCTAACATCTTTGCCATATGATCCGGCTTCACGACGGAAGCAGTTTGAATATGCTACATTCTTTATGGGGAAATCAGATTCTTTTAGAATAACATTTCGGTAAATATTTGTGATGGGTACTTCAGCAGTAGGTATTAAATATAGATTGTCGATGCCAACATAATACATTTGGCCTTCTTTATCAGGTAATTGGCCTGTTCCATATCCCGAATCAGCGTTAATAAGCAATGGTGGTTGATACTCGATATAATCCTGATCTAAAGCTTCATCTAAAAAAAAGTTAATCAATGCCCTTTGCAAACGTGCTCCTTTGCCTATATAAAAGGGAAACCCCGCACCAGTAACTTTGTTGCCCAACTCGAAATCGATAATATTATATTTTGAAGCCAATTCCCAATGAGGAATCGCATTTTCAGGAAGTTCAGGAATTGAACCCTCTTCATAAATTAACTCGTTATCAGCATCAGAGTTTCCTTTTGGAACACTTGGATGTGGAACGTTGGGTAATTCAATTAACTTGTTGTTTAAACTGGTAACAACTTCAGTAAATTTTTGCTCAAGCTCCTTAGCAGCTAACTTTAATTTACTCGATTCTGTTTTAGCCTCATCTGCTTTATCGCGTTGTCCTGATTTGTAAAGACTTCCTATTTCTTTTGCCAGTTTATTACTTGCCGCCAAAGTATCATCGAGTTCTTTTTGTGTTGCTTTTCTAAGATCATCAAGTTCAATAATCTCATTAACAATATTTGATGCATCGAAATTTTTAATTGTCAACAGGTTAACAACCTTATCTTTATTTTCTCTTATATAATTAAGCTGGAGCATTTGATACTATTTTTTTGTGCAAAGTTAGTTATAATTAAAAACCCGGCCAGTATTACACGAGCCGGGTTTATTATTTCTTAAAAAGTAATTCTTGGTTCAGTTATCTTTAATTACTTTCTTCTACCGATGGAACCACACTTACGTATGATTTATTATTTTTCTTTTTTTGGAATTCTACAATCCCGTCAGTAAGAGCAAAAAGTGTATGATCTTTTCCCATTCCAACGTTTAAGCCCGCGTTGTGAACAGTTCCTCTTTGGCGAATAATTATATTACCGGCAATTGCACCTTGTCCGCCATAAATTTTAACACCTAATCTTTTACTTGCTGATTCGCGTCCGTTATGGGAGCTACCCATTCCTTTTTTATGTGCCATATCTTAATATTTATAGCCTGCTTTAGCAGACAGGTTAAACAGTAATTTTTTCTATTAGTACTTTACTTAAATCCTGGCGGAAGCCATTTGATTTTTGATAGCCTTTTCTTCTTTTCTTCTTGAAAACAACTACTTTGTCGCCTCTCAGATGTGAAACAATTTGTGCGTCTATAGCTGCACCTTCTACTATAGGTGTGCCAATTTTTACAGCACCATTATCATCAACTAAAAGCACTTTCTCAAATTTAACTTTCTCACCTTCTTCACCTTCAAGCCTGTTTACAAAAACTTCTTGTCCCTGTTCAACTTTGAACTGCTGTCCGGCTATATCAACAACTACATACATGATTAATATTCTTTAGTTTAATTTCCTTAGAAATTTGGAGGTGCAAAAGTATAAAAAAAAACTAATTAACAAGTAATTGTTGTTAAATATTATTTTTTCTTGAAAATATTTTATTTGAAAATATATTGCTGTACTTCCGCGACTTGGTGTTAACCATTAGAACACCTATTATTATAAGGATAAACCATAATATATAAATAGGCTTAAATATTTCGCCATCAATAATACCCCAAATAATTGCTACAACAGGTATCATGTAGGTTACTGATGAAGCAAAAATAGGAGTGCTTATCTTAATTAACTTGTTAAATGCAATAAGGGCAATACCCGTTCCTGCAATTGCAAGTATACTCACATATCCAATACCAATTAATGCATCATTTTCATTCATAAGTTTATTTGGAATATTTGAAAAAGCTAATACATAAACTAATGATGGAATACCAATATAAAAAAATGTTAGAACAGTTATGGTAAGAGCATCAATATCCTTTAAATATATTTTGATAAAATTTACATTAAATGCGTAACAAACGGTTGCGATCATTACCAATGAAGCATATTTAATATTAAACACAAATCCCTGATCTCCGCCACTAACATAAATTAGCCCCATGGCTCCAGCCAAACCAATAATCACTCCCATGGCATTAAACCATGATGCTACTATCTTAAAAAAAGCTAATCCAAGTAATAATGTGAACAAAGGTGTAAGAGAGTTTAGTATACCGGCCAGCGAACTATTGATTCCTGTTTGTGCTATTGAGAACATAAAAGCAGGTATAAAACTTCCAATTATACCCGAAATAATTAAATAATTCCGGTGTTTTCTGTCAATTCTACGCAAGCTTCTAATGGCCCACGGTAATAAAAACAGAAAAGTTATCGTAATTCTTAATATTCCAACCTCAACAGCAGTAAAATACAACAATGATTTTTTAATAAGTATAAATGAACTACCCCAAACCAATACTAAAGGTAATAGTATTGTCCATGATATCAGTGCCTTATTTTTAGTCATTCCTTTTTGATTTCTGGCGCAAAGCTATTAAATAATTAACTCCAAAGAAGTTTATTATTATAATACGTACTTGGTATTATAACCAATTTTGGTAGTTGGCATTCTCTTATTATTTTGTGAATAATGCTTGTTATTACATTCACTTTATAATTATTATATACCTTTGTTTTACCTTTTATTTTAATGTAACAATAAGAAAGGGTATATCCCAGTAATTTTTCAATGCTTTAAAACAAAAGGAAATTCCCATATATGGAGGTAAATAACGATAGTGTAATTGAGGGCTTAAAGAATGGCGACAGGTCAGTTTTTGAGGACATATACCGTGAGTATTATGTTCCTTTATGCTACTATTGTGTTAGATATGTTGAAAGAATTGAAGATGCAGAGGAGTTAGTCCAGGATATTTTTCTGAAACTATGGGACAAACATGAAGAACTTGAGATAAATACTTCCATCGGTGCTTATTTACACAGGGCAGTTCAAAATTATGCTTTGAATTATTTAAACAAGAAAAAAGTCCAGGATAAATATATGTTTGTTCAGGATAGAACTAATTTCGAAACATTCGATGACGGACTTTTTAAGCTTGAACAAGAAGAATTGCGACTTATTCTAAAAAAAGCAATATTAGAATTACCAGAAAAAAGAAGAGAGATTTTTGAGCTCAGCAGGTACGATGGATTGAAAAATTCATTGATAGCTACTAAGCTGTCAATATCTGTTAAAACAGTTGAAACGCAGATGACTAAGGCTTTAAAGTATTTGCGAATTGTGCTTAAGGATTATGTTCCTTTAGTTGCAATTGGTATGGCTAGCAATAATTTAATGGACATTTTTAATAAGTAAAACAAGTAATATTGAAAAATAAATGAAAAAAAGTGGGATGTTGAGTAGGGGTAAAACAGCATTTAACTGTCTTACTGATACAACATGTAGTTTTAATTAGATAATGAGTAACGAATTTCACATACAACAACTGGTATCATATTTATCTGGCAATTGTTCCAAAGAGGATCAGTTGGTAGTTGAATCATGGTTGAAATTATCGAAAGATAATCAGATGATGTATAACGAATTCAAACAAGTATGGGAATCTACATCTGTTCGTACCAATTCATTTTTAATAAATGTTGACAGCAGGTGGGAAGATTTTAAAATACGTGCCAACTTCAAGGAAGCATCTCATTCAGCAATTGTTGATAATAAGAAGCAATTATTTATCAAAAGGTTCTTTATTAATGTTACTCGTGTTGCAGCAGTGATTGTTTTTTTATTTGGGCTCTATTTAATGTTTGACAAAGAAAAGCAAGCAGAGACTTTGAATTATTCGGCAGCTATTGCACAAACTGATTCACCATTTGTTCTACCCGATGGTTCTAATATTGCATTCAATAAGGGTGCTAACATAAACTATCCGGAGTATTTTTCTTCAGATACCAGAGAAGTTAGTTTTATGGGAGAGGCATTTTTCAACATTGCACATAACCCAGATAAACCAATGATTATCGCTACTGAAAATGTACGGGTAAAGGTTCTTGGTACATCATTCAATTTGTGCAATTGCCTTAATTCAGATGAAATAACTGTTTACCTTGAATCAGGTAAGATTCTATTTTATTCAGTTGATAGTTTTGATGGCAACATATTGGAACAAATAATTTTAACCCCTGGAGAAAAAGGAGTTTATAATAAAACAACCGGTTTAATAACAAAGTGTCAGTTTTCAGATAATAATCACATAGCCTGGAAAACCGGGAAATTGGAATTTGTAAATACTCCTTTAGCAGATGTTGTTCAGGTTCTTGAGAAAAACTTTAATATTAATATTACCTCACAATTACCACTTGAGGATTATTATCTTACAGCTCGTTTTAAAGATGAAACTCCCAAAAGCATCTTTGAGTCGTTACAGGTAATTTATGGATTTGATTACAAGATTGAAGGTAACTCGGTATTGGTTCAATAAAATCCAATTCATTTTTAACAAATCATTTCTATCAGTTTTCGATAAATATCTAAGTATTACTGTAATAGGTACGAGTATTCTGTAAGGTTTTTTTGTACTTTAGCCCACTAAAATATTTATTGAACGCAAGTAATTAAATGGGGGTACTTTTTTATCAAGGCGATGGATTAATTGAGGTCAAACTAGTCCCTAAGTTTGCTATTGTTTTTCGTTTTTTCATCACCACACTAGTTTTCATACTTTGGATGGTTAAGCCATTAGTTGCCCAATCATCAGGAAATAGGAAGATTGATTTTTATGTAAACGGGGAAAAACTTTCATCCGTACTTTTAAGGCTTAGTGATGATTCGGAGTTGAATTTTTCATATAATGCTGGCGACAGTATTTTTAGTAAAGAAATAAATTACTCGGCCAACGATAAACAACCATTGTTTATACTCGATGAATTACTTTCTGGTTCAAGCCACACATTTAAGATGATAGGCAATCAGGTTGTAATATATCGAGATGCTTCATTAGTAAAGAAACCCCTTCAAGAGTTAGCATCAGAACCACTATCTGATAATTTGGTAATTCCGAAGAATGTAGTTGTTGCACATACTAATGATGAAATTTTAAAAGTAATGCCCATGGTCGATACTATTTTCGTTCGGGATACTATAATAAAATTTCAAACCGATACAGTTTTCATTATTGATACGATAGTTATAGAAAAGGAGAAACCCATAAAGCCACCACCTAGCAAAATTAAGGATATCCCTGTTGATTATTTCAACCAGGAAGCATCCAGAGAAAAGGGATGGTCGTTACATGGTTTTGTGGCTCCTGTTATTTCTGATTTCTCACTTGTTCGTCAGGATAAAAAATTTACGGTCAGAAATTTTTCATTGGGAATTGAATTAAGCAAAATATACAATAAATGGAACGTTATCGGAGGTATAAAACTAACTCATTTTGCCGAAAAGTTTAATCATAACTTTAGTATTAGTGATGGTGGATACTATGTTACAGATACAATAGACGAATATTATACTGTTGATTTTAACGATACTACTTATTATTATGTAACTGATTCCACCTGGAAACCAATAGATAATCAAGAGTACAACTATAATATCAATAATAGAATCGGAATGATTGAGCTAATGGCATCAGTTTCTTTCGATTTTTATACAAATAGCAATCTAAGATTATATGTAAAGGGAGGTGCTCAGCTAGGTATTTTGATATATAAAACAGGATTGGCAATTCCTGACCTCAATCAACCTACAGGTGTAGATTTTGCTGATCTAAACTTTAATGCTCAATCCGTATCAGTACTAGCCGGTATAGGAATGAAAAATCGTATAAATAGATATTTTGATTTTAATTCAGAGATTTACTACTTCAGGCATTTGAATAATATTGTAACCAATTATCCAACAAGCACAAAAATAGATGGTGTGGGCCTTAAACTGGGGCTGATATATTATTTTTGATTTAATTAGTATAATTGTTTTTAAATGATTAAAACCTTAATTGTTAATATCATAAAATTATATGTTTCTCTTTATTCGGGGATTGCACGAATTGGAGTTGCATTTTTGCTTATATTAACTTCACTACATTCATTTTCACAAATTTCTACTTTAGGTGGCGTTATGGAAAATAACCGAACCTTATTTAGTGATACTACTTATATAATTTATCAGGATTATGAAGTACCTGATGGTATTGTATTAACAATAAATGCAGGTGTTGTTGTGAAAATAAATTATGGAATGGGGCTAATTGTTGATGAGGGTGTACTGAGGGTGATTGGTACTGAATCCGATTCAGTAAAGTTTATGCCAAACCACAGCAATCCGGGTCTGACGTGGAAATGGGAAGGTCTTACAATTAAAAACACAGATGCCGAAAACCAAAGCTCTATTAAATACGCCCATATTATTGATGCCGAAACAGCTATTATATTGGAGGACTGCAAAAATGTAATTATCGAAAATTCGAGTATTCTTTACAGTCAAAATCTTGGAATTCAGGTAGCAAACAGCAGCTTTTGTTTTTTTATTAGCTGTAATATTGAACATAACTATGATGGCATTGAATTATCAAGCGACTTCCTGCGTTCAACATCAGATAATATTATTTATGACTGTACCATAAAAAATGAAAATCATAATATTAAAATTCTTCGGGAGGTAGGTGGCCTATATCAAAACAATTTGATAAGCCACAATATAATTGGATCTGGCAATAATGGTATATGGATTAATAATAATGGGGGCTCGGTGAATTCGGAAAATGTAATCGAGAAAAATATTATTATGAATAATGGGTCTGAGATAGGTTATGGATTATATCTGGCACACGATTCCACAATAATATCCAACAATATTTTTTGGAATAATAATATCGCAATATTTAGTGAAGAAAAAGGTAATAATTGTTCAATTACAAATAATAGCTTCTATCAAAACAGTTGGGCCATTTTAATAGGTGCTGGTTCAAAGGGTAATAGTTATTTAAATAATACATTTTCTTTAAACTCAACCGAATTATTGGGTATCAAGGAAACAAAGAATACAATCTTCAATCGTAACAATTTGCTGAACAATAATGGGCAGGAGAATATTGTGAGAAACAATACGGAATTTGATTTATCCATCCCAAATAATTATTGGGGAACCACCGATACTGCAAAAATAAATAAGCTAATTTATGATTACAAAGATAATCCGGAAAGGGGAGTGATTTATTACAATCCATATCTTAGTAAAATAGATACAACAAACCCAGTTTCACCTCCATATATTGTGAAAAAGCAACTTGTGGATAACACGGTTATGTTATCGTGGAATGCTAATAAGGAAGAAGATTTAAGAGGCTATAAACTTTATTATGGTATTTTTTCCGATTATGGTTTTAGCATAAGTAAGGAGTTGCAAGCCGATACTGTGTTTTTACTTTCCGGTGACATTTCAATATTCGATCCCATTGCAGTTACAGCTTTTGATGCAGAAACATTATCGCCCAATTCGCAGTTAAGTGGCCACGAGAGTCCATTTGCATTTGCTATATTATATCCTTATGCTGGTAAGGATACTATTATTTGTAAATATACTCAGGAGCTTGAATTAATTCATGGCAGTATTCCTTATGCATACGAGCGTACATTATGGACAACCAGTGGGGACGGTTATTTTATTAATCCGGATGAGCTAAAAACCAGTTACTTCCCGGGTTTAATAGATATTACCGAAGGGGGAGCTATTATATCATTAAAAGTAAGTACTCTTAACGACACTCTCATCGATAGTTTTAATCTTTCTATTATTGATAATCCAATAGCTTTTGCAGGAAATGATACAATTGTAGTAGAAGATTCACCTGTTGATTTAGTTAGCTCCTATGCATTAAATTATGAAAAGGTAAGATGGTTTACCAGCGGAGATGGGTACTTTAGTAGTGATACAATTATAAATCCGGTTTATTCTCCCGGAAATATAGATAATGAGCTTGGTGTTGTATTTCTTGAAATGATTGCCATGTCCGACTGTGGTACAGTTTCCGATTCCGTAAAAATTTCAATCGAACCTCATTTTTCTGTTGAAGGCAGATTGTGGACAAATCAAAGATCAACATATACCGGAGCAGTTATAGCCTTTGTAAAAAATTCAACAGGAGCCCGGGCTGCCCAATTAGAAACTACCGAAAGCGATGGGTATTTCAGATTCGAAAAGGTAATGAGAGGAAATTATTACATTTATGCACTTCCCGATACCAACAATCTTGAGAATGTTGTACCTGGTTATTATGCGAATAAAGTAAAATGGGAGTCGGCGTACATTCTGCCGGTTGAAGCTGATGTTTATGATTTAGATATTTATCTTCCCGATGGTGGATTTTTATTGCCAATTGGGGATGCCTCCATAAGTGGCCATATGCTTATGCCGTCGTTTTCCAAATATAATAGCGATATTTATTGTGCGCCTTGGTTTCAAAATAGCGGAGGCCAGTTTTGTAATGGTGGTTTATCTAATATAACAGTACTACTTTATAATAGTAGTAAAACAACTCTTCTCGATTATGCTTTAACTGATGAATTTGGAGATTTCTATTTAACCAATCTTCCCTATGGAAATTATATGTTAGAAGCAGAAAAAGCTGGTTACTTCTCTACTACATCTCCATTGATAGTTCTTTCTCCGGATCACAAAAACGAAACAGGAGTTATATTGGAGATTAACAATCAAAAAATAGGGATTTCAATTGAAACAAACTCTGAATCAGAAAATATTATTGATGTATACCCAAATCCTGCCATCAATGAAATCAATATTCCATATTCTTCTCAGGAATCAACATCTGAGATATATATAAGCAACGTATTTGGCCATATTGTTCTCAAACAGATCGTCTCAGATCAAGACGGGGCTGTTATAAATATTCAACACCTTGCTTCCGGCATATATTTCGGACGAGTTATAATGCCAAACATTACTCTTCGTTTTAGTTTTATTGTTCGTTAAACGAAATCCCCAGCCACATGTTGGTGTCATTCCGAGACCCAACACCGCTGGAAAAAGGGCACACATAGTGAGATGACATAAAATACCCAATGTCAAAAATCATGTATTTTGTTTTTATCATCGAATTAAACGAATTAACCGAATTTTCGTTTTTCGCATTGCGAAAAACTAATCAATTAAATCCCTGCCAGCAGCAGCTACAGTGTCCCCACTTCTTTTGCAAGTCCATATCGGAGTCCTTGTCATGCTGAGCATAGCGAAGTATCCCTACACACATAGAGCTTATTCAATATTGTGAGATCCCTGCCTAACCGTCAGCCAGGTTTTGAAATAATTACATCTCAGAATATGTTTTCTAATAAATATTCCGTGTTAAAGCCACACGGAGTTATTCCAATCCTAAAGCATATTTTATCCATTTCTCACGTGGATATCTCAAAAAGCAAAAAAAATGAAAAAAAATCAATTTAGAGTAGGGGTAAATCGCTACTAAACTGTCATATGGTTATAGATAATTGTTTTTATGCTTAACCTAATGAAAAAAAACGAATACTATTTATTATTCTGAAGAGCCACCAGTAATTACTGGCTTGGTAGTGAGTGCGATATAGTTGCTTTGTTCTTGACTTTTGATTATTTAGAAATAGACTAGATATTATTATTATTTTAATTTAAAACAATTCGTATGAAAAAAATTACAAAAGTATTTATGCTTTCGGTGGTTATGTTATTATCATCGATGCTGATGTTTGCGCAATATGCGCAAATAACCGATACTGGTCCTGTAGGCGTTGCAACTGCCTTAAGAACTAATAGGGCTGTATTGTATGATCAAATTAGCAACCCTGGTACAGATGGGGGAATTACGGCTCAGGATTTTGAAGCCGCTTATGATGTTTATGACGCTGAAGGCGCTGATGATTTTACTATCCCTTCGGGGGATACATGGGCTATTGATAATGTTCAGGTTCTTGGATCATATTCTGCTGCCGGACCCTGTAACTTAGCTAATGTGCGATTCTATGCTGATAATGCTGGTACTCCTGGTACTCTACTTATTGAGCATCTTGCTGTTGGTGCAAACCCTGACGCGACTGGAAATCTTGATGTTGATATTCCATTAACGACTCTTAGCTCCGGAACATATTGGTTATCAGTTCAGGGTAAGTTGGATTACGGAGTAGGCGGACAATGGTATTGGTCCAGACAAGCTGCTCCAACGATTGGATATGAGTTTAACTGGCGAAATCCAGGTGATGGGTTTGCTTCAGGTAATACTACCTGGGTAGATGGTTCTGTCATGTGGCCAACAAGTACTGATTTCAACCTAAGCTATGCCATTAATGGTGACTTAGTTGTGGGATGTGACTATCAAATTGCATTGTATGATTCCTATGGTGATGGTTGGAATGGCGGAAAAGTGACGGTATTCGTTGATGGTTCAGCTGTATTAACTGATCTTGCCATTGCTTATGGGAGTGGTCCTGAATATCACACTTTTTCTGTAACAACAGGTGCAGAAATTACAACTGTTTATACAGCCGGTAGCTGGTCCTATGAAAACAGTTATGATATATTGGATGTTAACGGCACTATTGTTTATACAGACGGTGGCGGTGGAGCAACACCTAGTGGTATTCCTGCCGGAGTATTATTCGGCAATTGTCCCACATATGGTGATTTAGAAGGAATCGTTTACAATTGCGATGGACTTCCAATGCCTTCAGCAACTGTTGGTATTCCAGCTCTTGGTTTATCAACGGCTACAGATGCTACCGGTTATTATTTCTTAGGTAGTGTAGAAGGCGGAATGCAAGATGTAACTGCTTGGAAAGATGGATATAATGTTACAACAATTACAGTTGATATTATTACCGGTGGTTTAGTAACTCAGGATTTTGTAATAACTAAACCTTTGTTGACCATTAATCCATTATTTTTCGACGAAACCCTAAATCCAAATGAGTACCTAACAACTTATTTAGGAATATTAAATACAGGTTGTGGTCAAGGTATGTGGGAAGCAGTAATTAATTACACTTCCAAAGCACCAGGTGCAAGCACAGCCATTG
>ERZ890953.73-NODE-73-length-57212-cov-5.336442_pt1 | contig 57212 bp, 51 predicted proteins | sample MGYA00521264_ERZ890953 | MGnify/ENA primary metagenome ERZ890953 (study PRJEB32303, sample SAMEA104408629) | aquatic metagenome | biome: Brackish water; feature: Chemocline; material: water | place: Baltic Sea | collected 2014-10-26T21:54:00 | depth 200 m ...
CGCTAAAACCCTGTCAAGATGTTTTTCCTATAATTTACGCTGAATAGTTACTAATGTTCTAAGTTTATTTTGAGTTGCCATGGGTAAGTTACCGTCCAGGTTCTGGAATTAATGTAAATATTGTCTTCTAAGCTGTGCGCTTTAATCCGCACAGGATTTTTGGATTTGATCAGTTTTGATATACAGAACAGGATGAGCTTTTTCGATTAATGTAGATATAAAATTAATCTATGTTTATCGTAGTTCTGGTTAAAACGGGAATATATTCCCAACCTAGTCAAAAATCAACCGAATGAGACCAAGTTCACACTTCTGCTCTTAATAAGCATTTGTTTATAAAATAATTCATTTTTAACGAGTTGCCCTTAATTAATAAAGGTATGAAAATATTGCAATTAAACCAGCTGTAAAAACTATATTATAGGCAGTGAACAGGAGATTTTCAGAGAAGCTGCGCCATTCAGCGGAAAAACAGAAGGATTTTTTTTAAGTCTCTTAATAAATAAAAGCTGAGAGTTATCCATTGTCGATCTGGATTGACTGTTGAACAGGTTAAATAGAGGTCCGTACATCTGCTATCTGCAGCAATTATGTTGATAGAGTAAGTGTTACTGCGCCTCCTCTCAGGTCGCGGTCATTTTCTGGTCTACAGTTAATAAAATTATATTCAGTTCCTGGTGTTTTACTCCAGCTAGTAACCAGAATTAATCAGAGAAAGTTTAAATAATCGATTTACTCATTTGACATTGCTTTTATAAACGAATCTGCCTCTGCAATTGATTTGTTCATATCTTTAATCAGGCTCTTTATATCTGTTTCTACAGACTGCCCCTGGGTCTTTAGTGAAGCAATGGCATTCGCATTAAGATTGTGTTTCAAAAAAAGCACCCTGTCATTAAAAGCTGCGAGTACGGGGCCAATTTTTTTCTCGGCTGTCTTCATTGCGAGCATTAATTTTGAATAGGATTTTTGAGTGGTATTGAGTCGCTTCTGGCTTGCACGGCGTAGCTCAGGACTGGAATATAGCTTGATTTCATCAGACCATTCCTTGAACAGTGCGTTTGCAACATCCTCTACAGAAACGATCTCATCGTGAACAGTTTCAGCCTGGGTTTTACTCTCTTCATATTCATCTTTGAGTAACCTGTACTGCTTCTCAAGATCACCACCTGAATAGTTAGTGACAGCAATAAATTTATCCAGTGCAGAACTAAACTGTTCCCTCGCTTCCTGCTGTGCTTCACGTGCATCATCGACGCGATTAACAAGAATATCGCGTTTTTCAACCCCGATCTTTTCCATAGCGCCGTAATAAACAGTTTGGCAACCTGCCATTAATAACAAGGCAGCCAATAACAAGAATGCCTGAGCAGAATAACAGCTACGAGTATGAGTCATTAATAATCCCACGATAAGTATTTTATGATATGGCCGACATTTCCACGAGTTCGACCAGGCCTTTCATTTTTAGCAGAATAATATGACAGCTGTCTAAAAAGATATCAATATTCTAATTGTAAAACTTTGTTAATGGTGATGCATAAACATGCTTTAAACTGAAGCTCCTGGTTATTAACTAAAATGTCACGCTCTTAATAATAACCGGATTGTTCAGTACTGAAAGCATTCTGTATCCATTCGAATGAAAGTTTTCTTAAACTATCTTCCGGTGTAATGAACAGGGCATCGAAACGATAGTTATGCTGTTGAAACTTTTTCTGGCTGGTTATGAAAGTCAGGGCTGCTTTTGTGATCTTTTGTTGTTTGGAAACAGGAATGCTGTAAGCGGTTCCGCCAAAAGCATTGTTTTTACGGTATTTAACTTCGATAAAACACAAGGTGTTTTTATCTAACATAATCAGGTCGATTTCGCCTGACCGGCAATGATAGTTTTGCTGTACAGGTTTTAGCCCTTTCTGTTGCAGCCAGCCTGAAGCCTGCTGTTCAAAGTACAATCCCTTGTCTTTCCTTGATTCCCACACAGCACTAGCTATTTTTAATCAACGGTTTCAACACTCTGTTTTAAAACTTCTGCACGACCTTTTAAATAGGTGGCGAGAATCAGTTCGCGATGTACCCGACCGTTCTTATCGACAGAAATGGTACCGCTATTAAGGGCTACTTTTTCTTCCGGGGTTATCATCAGTCGTCGTAAAGAGGGAATTAAATTATAAGCATCTATACCCAGTGCAAAAAAGCGGGCGTAACGGTCATTTTGTTTTGGCCATAATTTATTTATAGCTGCAAAGTCTGGGTTGGTGGTATTAGTCAATGCCCAGGGGGTATCCACAAACAGTATTTCATCGAGGTCTCTATCAGCATCCGGGTCACTGTTGCTGGAAGAGATACTCGACGTTGAATAAACCGGTAAGTCTTTGGCATGGTGGAATTTTAACTGCGGTTTAATCAGGCGTGCCTGGCGGGGATTACCGGCAATAAAAATCATATCGACATCCTGCCTCCTGCGCGGAATAAATTCCGATTTTTCACCGGTTACCTGGTCCAGTATTGAATGCCGGCGATCACTGCTATTGAGATTTAATAATTGCTTGATGGATGCAGAGTAATCATTTTTCCGGGATGGGTATCTTGCGCTGTCAACAACCTGTCCGCCAAGTGCTTCAAAACGTTTCGTAAAAGCCTGGTTTAATCGCTCACCCAGATTGCTGTCCGGGGTCAGAGTTACCGCATGATACTGACTATTGATCAGGGCATAGTCGGCAATCTGCTCCGCTTCGTCTTCCGGTCTGAGGCCAAACTGGTACAGGTTGTTAATGCCAATGTTTTCATCGTCGGCATAATTAAGCGTCAGAGTGGGTACTTTTAAAGATTCATTGAGCTGTAGTTCACTGACCAGTTTTTTATCTAATGGACCTACTATAAAATCGGCACCATTTTGTATGGCCTGGTTATATTGCATATAGAACTGCTGGGGGTCGCTACTGACATTAACGATCTCCAGCATGGGCTTCTCTTCAGGATCCTTGTAATAAGCGTACAGGAATCCATTTTGTATGGCTTCAGCTACATTTTTTAATTTATCAGAGAGCGGAAGTAATAGCGCGATTCGAGTCGGATTTATATAAATCAACTTACTCTCTGAGACCAGCTGTTCGGCGAAACTGACAGATGCTTCATGGTCCTTGTAGATTTCATGCCACTTTTTGATCCAGGGTTCTATTTTTGCTGGTAGCATGTTCGAGCGGCGGGCTATTAAATTTAATTCCAGCCAGCCTCTGAGAGGAATCGTCTGCTGTTGAGACAGTGCTTTGATGATATTCGGTTCAGATATACGGCTTAAAGCATCCCAGATAAAATTATGATTTTCCAGTGTTTCAGCTTCGGTTTTCAGGTATTGACCGATTTGTATGCGTAGCTCCGCAGACTCCAGTGGCTTGCCGATGGCAAGTACGCCTTTTGAACGAATATTTAAAGCCAGCGCCTTGTAACCAGGGTCAGTAATACTTTCCAGATCGGGCAGGTTAGCCAGGCTTTGATAAGTTTTGCCATTCTCGAAATAAAGTCCGGCCAGCAGGGTGTTTTTATGACTGAATTCACTTTCCAGTAGATCGTCTTCCTTTAATGTATCGTAAAAAGTTTGCAGCGCATCATATTGTTGGTTTTTATACATCATGAGAGCGACTTTTTGTAAATAGAAAGAGTGATCGGGTTGAGCAGAGTTGTCAGCCAGGTATTGATACATGCTGGCAGCTTTTTCCCAGTCAAACTCCTGTTCATAATTAAAAGCAATAATTTTGGACTCTGCAGTCACCTGTCCTGATGGCTGTGTTTTTAGCAGGGAGCTGGTGGACTGGCATGAAGTGACCAATATAGCGCTGGCTATAATGAAGCTTAATTTTATCAGCGTTAATGTAAGTAGTTTGTGCATGGCCGTAGATAAGTTGATTGCAGACTGAGTCAATGAGTCTGTTAGAATAAGTGATTAGTTTACATGGTTAAAGATGAAAATGTCAGGCGTACTTTATATCGTAGCAACACCGATCGGCAATCTGGATGATATTACGTTAAGAGCAATCGAGATTTTACGTACGGTCGATCTGGTGGCAGCCGAAGACACACGACATAGCCAGCATTTGTTGTCTCACCTGGGGGTCAGCAAAAAGATGCTATCTCTGCATGAACACAATGAACGTGATCGAATACAGCAGATTTTAAATTATCTTGAGGCTGGTCAGCAAATTGCTCTGGTGTCGGATGCGGGTACGCCGCTGATTTCAGATCCGGGTTTTCCGTTGGTAAGAGCAACTATAGAAGCAGGGTTCAGGGTGATTCCCATACCCGGCGTTAGCAGTATTATCACTGCGTTGAGTGCAGCGGGTTTACCCACGGATAAGTTTAGTTTTCATGGGTTTCTCCCGCATAAAAATGCAGAAAGAGTAAAGCGGCTGGAAAGTTTAAAAAATAGTGATGGCACCCATGTATTACTGGAATCTACCCATCGTATAGAGCGACTGTTGCAGCAAATTATGCAGGTCATGCCGGAGTCTCAGGTGGTGCTGGCTAAAGAATTGACTAAACGGCATGAAACCTTTATTCGCGGTTCTGCAGAGCAGTGTCTTCAAGTATTCGAACAGGATGCTTTGTTGAAAAAAGGGGAGTTTGTCGTGCTGATCTATCAGCTTATTGCCGATAAAGATGACTCTGTGGATCTGGATGCTGAAAAAATGTTAGCGTTACTGATGCAAGAAATGCCGCTAAAAAAAGCGGTAAAGTTAGCAGTTAGTCTCAGTGGATTGAAAAAAAATGAGCTGTATAAAATGGCTTTAGTACTATCCGGAAATCAGCATAAAGAGGATTAACAAAGAGAAAAGTACTTATTGTCGGGAAACTATATAAGGTATTATACGATTCAAGTCAGCCAGATAATCGCTGGTACCTTCGGGTACTGGAGGAAAGTCCGGGCTCCACAGGGCAGAGTGCCAGTTAACGGCTGGGAGGCGTGAGCCTACGGAAAGTGCCGCAGAAAATATACCGCCAGATAGCTTGCTGTCTGGTAAGGGTGAAATGGTGCGGTAAGAGCGCACCGCGCTACTGGTAACAGTAGTGGCAGGGTAAACCCCACTCGGAGCAAGACCAAATAGGAGAGCAATGGTGCTGCCCGCACTGCTTTCGGGTTGGTTGCTTGAGAATTGCTGGTGACAGCAGTTCCAGATGAATGATTATCCACGACAGAACCCGGCTTACAGGCTGACTTACTTAATTATTTGATTTATCTGTCCCCTTATTGTTTTTTTAAGGGGATGGGTAAAATAACTCTTCTCGCAATATCCTTCCCCTGTAAATATCTCTCAAAATCAGCCTCTCTTAATATTCTACTTTAACTATGTTTCGTTAACATTTGTTTTTAATAGACATTAACCGTTTATCACAAGAATCTTTGCTAAGTCATTGTTGTTATTAAAGAAATTCCATTCCTGAACCCCTATTTTTACTTGACATGTGGCAAATCTGAGCGATACTGTGTGTATTGGTGGGAAATTGTGTCATAAAGTGGCTTATAAAGGGCGGAGTGAGTGCTTAAATTCAGAGGGGCTTCAAATTTATCGTTAGATGCGAAAGGCAGGATAGTTTTACCTGCCCGTTATCGTGAGCGTCTGGCTGAAATTTGTGATAGTCAACTGGTAGTCACTATTGATACAGATGAATCCTGCCTGTTGATCTATCCGCTAAATGAGTGGGAGGTCGTCGAAGAAAAAATTAATGCCTTACCCGGTCTGAATAAAAGAGTGAAGCTTATCAAGCGCAAGCTGGTTGGCTATGCCACCGATATTGAAGTCAATGATAGTGGCAGATTACTGCTTTCTGCGCCCCTGAGGGCTTATGCCAAGCTGGATAAAAAAGTTGTTTTAATCGGGCAGGGTAATAAATTCGAACTGTGGGATGAAGCTCTGTGGGAAAAGCATTGCATGGAAGAGATTGATGAAGATGAAGAGACTCCTGTCGCTTTAGCGGAGCTGTCAATATGAGTGGGCAGACTTTCTCACATCAACCCGTGTTGTTTCAACAGGTACTCCATTTGATGAATATCAAACCGGATGGTCTCTATGTTGACGGGACTTTTGGTCGAGGTGGTCATTCTGCAGCTATTCTTGCTCAGCTCAATGAAAAGGGCAGGCTGGTGGTAATGGATAAAGATCCTCAAGCCATTGATTCTGCCAGGCAACAGTATTCAGATGACGCTCGCGTCACTATTATTCATGATGATTATGCCCAAATGGCCCTGCGTGTCGAGCAACTGGGTCTGAAACAGTCGGTGGATGGCGTTCTGCTTGATCTGGGCGTTTCTTCTCCTCAGCTGGATGATGCGCAAAGAGGGTTCAGTTTTCAGCAAAATGGTCCACTGGATATGCGTATGAATCCGACTCAGGGCATGTCTGCATCAGAGTGGATAATGACTGCTAAAGAAAAAGAAATTGCAGATGTCCTGTGGCAATTAGGTGAAGAACGTTTTTCCAGGCGTATCGCTAAAAAAATTATTGAGTTTCGTCAGCAACAGGTTATTACAGATACTGCAACTTTAGTGGGAATAATTATTGAGTGTGTTCCTGCGCATAAAGAGAAAAAGCATCCTGCTACACGTAGCTTTCAGGCTATTCGTATGCACGTAAATCAGGAGCTGGATCATATTCATCAGGTACTCGACGGTATTTTTGATGTGTTAACGGTTGGCGGGAGACTACTGGTGATCAGTTTCCATTCACTGGAAGATCGCCTGGTAAAACGGTTTATTAAGAAGCACTCCACAGCTCCTGTTTTGCCTAAAGGGTTGCCGGTTCGTGATTGTGATTTAAATCTTACGGTCCGCTTCAAAAGTATTGGTAAAGCTGTTAAGGCAACTGCTGATGAAATTCAGCAGAATTCGCGCTCACGCAGCGCAATTTTAAGAATTGCCGAGCGAGTTTACTGATGTCCCGACTGTACTGGTTGCTGCTGCTGGTTATTCTGGTAACTGGCAGCTCGATGGCTGTTATTTATGTAAAACATGAAAGCCGTGTTTTATTTACTGAATTAAGATTAAAGCAAAAAATACAGGATGAGCAGCTTATTCAATGGAGTCGGCTGCAAATTCAAAAAAGTACGTTAATAACCCAGGCTAATGTTGAGTCTATAGCCCGTAAAAGGCTGGATATGATATTACCTGATCATGTGCAAATAGTGACTTTGATCGATCATGAGTGATAATTCTTCAACATCTTTTTTTGCAGGCAGACATTATTTTGTGCTGGCTGTGCTGATGTTATTGTTTTCGTCGCTGGTATTCAGGTCGGCCTGGTTACAGGTCTATAACCAGGATTTCCTGCTGGATGAAGGTAGTCAGCGCCAGCTAAGAACGATTCAGACCCCGGCTTATAGAGGAACTATTATGGATCGTTTCGGTACGCCATTAGCGATAAGTACACCGGTTGATTCGGTGTGGGTTAATCCGCAGCAAATATTATTAGATCAGCCAGGTTTAAAAAAGGTAACACAGTTACTGGGCATTAATTTTAAGCAAACCCTAAATAAGCTCAAGCAACGTGCTAACAGGGAATTTGTTTTTATCAAACGCAGGGTAGAGCCTGAGCTGGCACAAAAAGCGGTAGAAGGTGTCAAAGGTGTGCACTTACAAAGAGAATATAACCGTTTTTATCCTGCGGGTGAAGTTGTCTCGCATGTACTGGGTTTTACTGATATTGATAATATTGGTCGTGAAGGGATGGAACGTGTTTATCAGGACTGGTTAAAAGCTAAATCGGGACAACGTACCATCTTGCGTAATCGAAAAGGCGAAGTGGTAGAGAATATATCTCAGGTTGTAGCTGCTCGTCCGGGTAAAGATTTACAGACCAGTATTGATATGCGCCTGCAATATATTGCTTACCGCAGTTTGAGCAAAGCCATAAAACACCATGATGCTAAATCGGGTAGTGCTGTGTTACTGGATGCCCGTTCAGGTGAAATTCTGGCCATCGCCAATTGGCCTTCTTATAATCCAAATCAACACAAAAATAAATCGGCATCGGCTCGACGAAATCGTGCTATTACCGATGTGTTCGAACCTGGTTCGACAATCAAGCCATTTACCCTGGCAGCGGCACTTGACAGGAATTTATATAACTCGAAAAGTCGTATTAATACGGCTCCGGGTTACATGAAAATAACAGGTTATCCCATTCGGGATTTTCGTAATTATGGGGTGCTTGATCTTGCAGGTATTTTACGTAAGTCGAGTAATGTTGGAGCTTCCAAGGTAGCTATGTCCATGAAGTCCGAAGAGCTTTGGCGGGCTTTTACCGATTATGGTTTTGGAGAGCCAACGGGTGTTAGTTTCCCTGCTTCATCGTCAGGATATTTTAGTGACTTTCACGACTGGCAACCACTGGATCATGCCACTATGGCTTTTGGTTATGGGCTATCGGTTTCTACATTGCAGTTAGCCAGGGCTTATTCAATCTTTGCCAACGAAGGGAAGCTACGACCTGTAAGTTTACTGAAACTGGATGAGCCTCAGGCTGCTCCCCAGGTGATGAAGCGGTCTACAGCTAATATGGTTTTGAAAATGCTGGAGCAGGTAGTAGGTCCGGATGGAACAGCGCAACAGGCGGCAATCAGCGGGTATAGAGTGGCAGGGAAAACCGGAACCGCTAAGAAAAATGCAGTTGGTGGTTATCTTGAAGATACCTATACATCGGTATTCGCTGGTGTTGTACCGGTTAGTAATCCTCGCCTGGTGATGGCGGTGATGATAGATGAGCCAAAAGTGAATGGATATTATGGCGGAGTGGTGGCAGCGCCGGTTTTTAAAGAAGTTTTAAGTCATGCACTCAGGTTAATGAATATTTCTCCTGATGATCTTGCTGCTACCCGGCAACTTGCTAAAACTGCTGGACGGGAGCTTCTATGATGACTTCAATCAGCCGTCAAACTGAAATCACCCTGGATACTCTGCTGCAGGGATATGTTGATGATCAGTATCTTTTGAACCTGGAAATAACGGGTTTAACCAGTAATAGCAAAGAAGTTAAAAAAGGAAATTTATTTGTAGCACATGCCGGGTTAACAAGGCATGCAATTGATTTTGTCAGTGATGCTATCGATGCAGGCGCGGTGGCTATCATTTATGATGCGTATGATAGCTATAACTTGCAGCGTATACCGCTTTTAGAGAAGCAACATGCTGTCAGTTTTATTCCGGTAAAAGATTTACAGAAAAAAACCGGTAACATTGCGAGCCGTTTTTATGCCTATCCAAGTCGCCACTTTAAATTGATCGGGGTGACAGGCACAGATGGTAAAACCAGCGTTACTCATTTGCTGGTTCAGGCTTTTAACCGACTTAATAAAAAGGCTGGAAGTGTAGGGACTCTGGGTTATGGATTATCTAATAATAAATTGAAGATGACCCATTTTACAACGCCGGAAGCTATTACATTGCAGTCGATTCTTTTTGAGTTGTCGTTAGCTGACTGTGAGTATGTTGTTATGGAGGTATCGTCCCATGCACTGGAACAATACCGTGAAGCCGGTTGTGAATTTGATATTGCTGTGCTCACCAATTTAGGCAGTGATCATCTCGATTATCATATAGATCTGGATCATTATAAAGCGGCAAAAGCTCGACTGTTTGAGAGGCAGGGGTTAACAGGTAAAGTATTGAACCTGGATGATGAGTTCGGTCGCCAGTTAATCAGTAGTAATAAAGGTGACAATGTCATTGGGTATAGTGTCAATGATACTAATAATCAAGCTATCCCGCTTGTTACTCTGGTATCCAGCACAATGGCTACAAAGGGGTTGCAGTTATGCGTTTCAACTCCTGAAGGTTTAATACAAATTGAAACGGGTTTGATTGGTGATTTTAATATCAATAATTTATTGTGCTGTATATCCGTTTTGTTTCAACTGGGTTATCGACCTGAACAGATCGAACAGGGTATGCAGGGATTGCAACCGATTCCCGGACGTATGGAGTTTTTCCCTTCAATTAATGAAAAGCCAGCGGTAGTCATTGATTTTGCCCACACCGAGCAGGCTTTGTCGGCTTGCCTGACTTCGCTTAAAAATTATTGTGAAGGCAGGATGGTTTGTATCTTTGGTTGTGGTGGAGATAGAGATCAGAGCAAGCGCCCTAAAATGGCGGCTGTGGCTGAACAACTGGCAGATCAGGTTATCGTCACCGATGATAATCCAAGAAATGAATCCGCAGAAAAGATTATGCGCGAAATTTTAAGCGGTTTTAACAATCCGCAGGGTGTTCGAGTGATTCATGATCGCGAAGTTGCTATTGAAACAGCCATGTCTGGCGCCAGTGCCAAAGATTTGGTGGTGATTGCAGGAAAAGGTCATGAGCAGTTTCAAATTATCGGTAATAAACGGCTACCTTTCAGTGATCATTATGTGGTGAAACAGATACGTAAAAGGGAGGCTGTATGATTCATTTGAACAGTCAGCAGCTTTTACAGCTTTTTCCTCAAGTAGAGAATGAACTGGCGCAATTTGCATTTACTTCTGTTGTGATTGACAGTCGACAATCAACTAAAGACAGCCTTTTTGTAGCAATCAGAGGTGAACACTTTGATGGTCATGAATTTATCAATAAAGCCGCTGAACAAGGTGCAGTGGCTGCCATTGTAGATACTTTTCAGGATGATTCTGCAATACCTCAAATAGTCGTCAATGATACACGTCTGGCTCTTGCGCAACTGGCCAGTTTCTGGCGCAAAAAAGTTAACCCTGTGGTGGTAGCCATCACCGGTAGTAATGGCAAGACTACAGTGAAAGAGATGCTGGGACAGATATTATCGCAACAGGGTCAAACCCTGATGACAGCCGGCAATTTTAATAATGAAATTGGTGTGCCTCTAACATTGTTTCGATTATCCGAAAGTGACCGGTTTGCAGTGATTGAAATGGGTGCTAATCATCGTCAGGAAATTGCGCTGCTGGTGGAAATAGCCGAGCCGGATATAGTGTATGTAAATAATGCCATGGCTGCTCATCTCGAAGGATTTGGTTCTTTGCAGGGGGTTATTGAAGCAAAAGGTGAGATGTATCAACATTGTAAAAGAACAGCTTTAGCCGTTTTTAATAACGATGAAAACTCAGTAGATTACTGGAAATCAAATTCAGCTGCCGATAAGCAGTTATCTTTTTCCAGTAAACAGCAAGCAGATATTACAGGGCAAAGTGTACAGTTGGCTGACGGCTTAAAACTGACAGTGAGTTATCAGCAACAGCAATTTGAATGCAATTTGAAAGTGTTTGGTCTTCATAATGCGCAGAATGCGCTGGCTGCAATTACCCTGGCAATTGCCTGCGGTGTAAATGCTCAACAGGCATGCCATTATTTGAATGCTTTTAGTGGTGTTAAAGGCAGGCAGCAATTTTTCGCTGGAGTGAATGAAAGTGTCATTATTGATGACAGTTATAACGCTAACCCTGATTCTCTAGCGGCTGCTATAAAGGTTTTATGTGCTCTCGATGGAACACCCTGGCTGGCACTAGGCGATATGGCGGAAATAGGTGAGCAATCGTTGCAAATGCATCAGCAGGCTGTGACTGAGGCAAAAGATGAGGGAGTACAGCAGTTTTTTGCTCTGGGAAAAATGAGTTGCCAGGCAGCAGATGTTTTTGCTGAAAATGGATTTTGTTTTGATAAGCATGACGAGATGGCAGAATTTCTTGCATCCCGTTTACATAGGAATATAAATTTACTGGTAAAAGGTTCACGCAGTGCTGGTATGGAGAAGGTAGTAGAAAAACTAACCCTGAAAGCTAATCCTGCCGATGCAGGAGGAGTGAATAATGCTGTATAGCCTTGCTACTTACCTGACCCAGTTTTACAGTGGATTCAATCTGTTTCAATACCTTACCTTACGCACTATTCTGGGGGTTTTGACGGCGTTGATTATATCCCTGATGGTGGGCCCCTGGATGATAAGGTTCCTGAGTAAATATAATATTGGTCAGAGTGTAAGAGATGATGGTCCTGAATCGCATTTCAGCAAGGCTGGTACGCCGACCATGGGTGGTGCGCTGATCCTGGTATCTATCATTATCAGTACCCTGCTATGGAGTGATCTGAGCTCTCGTTTCGTGTGGATCGTGCTGTTTGTCACAGCGGGATTCGGCCTGATCGGCTGGATAGATGATTACAAAAAAATAGCGCTGGGAAATTCAAAAGGTCTGGCTTCGCGTTACAAGTATTTATGGCAATCGATAATAGGACTCACCGCTGCCCTGGTACTTTATTCCACTGCGCAGTTACCTATTGAAACACAGTTGATTGTTCCCTTTATTAAATCACTGGTTTTTGATCTGGGGTGGATGTATATCGTATTAGCCTATTTCGTGATAGTCGGTAGTAGTAATGCGGTCAACCTGACTGACGGGCTGGATGGACTGGCTATTTTACCAACAGTTCTGGTTGGTGGTGCACTGGGTGTTTTTGCTTATGCTACCGGGAATACAAACTTCGCTGGATATCTGGGGATTCCATATATTCCCGGAGTTGGTGAAATGGTTGTTTTCTGCGGAGCCCTGGTCGGTGCAGGTTTAGGATTTTTATGGTTTAACACTTACCCTGCGCAAGTATTTATGGGTGATGTGGGTGCGTTAGCCCTGGGCGCCGCACTCGGTGTTATAGCCGTTATAGTACGACAGGAACTGGTGCTATTTATAATGGGCGGTATTTTCGTGGTTGAAACCGTCTCAGTCATTCTGCAGGTCGGCTCCTATAAATTAACCGGTCGCCGTATTTTTCGCATGGCTCCACTGCATCACCATTTCGAATTAAAAGGCTGGCCAGAGCCTCGAATCATTGTACGTTTCTGGATTATCACGGTTATTCTTGTGTTAATTGGTCTGGCGAGTCTGAAGGTAAGGTGATGCAGGCTATGAAACTTCATCTGACAATGCATAAAGACCAGCGCTACCTTGTAGTCGGTCTGGGAATGACTGGTTATTCGGTGGCCTGTTATCTGTTGCAACAAGGTTATGCCTGCGTTATTCAGGATGACCGTGAGCTACCGCCTTATTTAACTGAGTTAATGGAAAAGTTTCCATCTGCAGTTGTCATTAGAGAAAATTTATCCGCAATAATGTTGTCAGATATTGATTGCCTGGTGGTCAGCCCCGGTCTGTCGATACGCTCTCCGCTCATGCAGAAAATAGCAAAGTCAGGTAAAAGAATTATCGGTGATATTGAATTGTTTGCAGAAGCTGTTGATAAGCCTGTTCTCGCGATTACCGGGTCAAATGGCAAAAGTACGGTCACCAGCCTGTTAGGAGCAATGATCGAGGCGGATGGTAAAAAAGCTGGAGTCGGTGGCAATATCGGGGTACCGGCACTCGACTTACTGAGTGAAAATATTGATTTTTATGTCCTTGAACTTTCAAGTTTTCAGCTGGAAACAACATCGTCCTTAAGGCCGCTGGTATGTACCGTGTTGAATGTCAGTGAAGATCATATGGATCGTTATGATGATCTAGCAGATTATCAGCAAAGTAAAAAGTCCATTTATGCTAAGGCATCTTTTTGTGTCAGTAATATGGATGATGATTTAACAAAAAATACTCAAAATGATATTCAGTTTTCAATATTGAATAGCTCGGCAGCATTTAGTGTGACTGAATCAGCTAAAACGATGCTGGCAGTTAATGGAGAAGGCTGGATAGAAACTTCAGAATTAAAGTTAAAAGGTCGACATAACTGGGCTAACTGTCTGGCAGCGATGGCAATGGCTCAGCAGATAAAAATTTCAAAACCTGCAATTATAAAAGCGCTTAAATCTTTTGGCGGACTGTCTCATCGAAGTGAATGGATTGCTGAGATAAACGGGGTTAGCTGGATTAATGATTCCAAGGGGACCAATCCGGGAGCAACAAAAGCAGCGATTGAAGGATTTGATGAACCTGTTATTTTACTGGCCGGCGGTCAGAGTAAAGGTGCAGATGCCTCTGTGTTGTGTGAGAGTTTAAAGCAGCATGTAAAAACCGTGCTTTTATTCGGTCAGGATGCTGATCTCATGGAGCAAAGCTGGCAGCACTGCGTAACTATTCAGCGGGTTGAAAATATGCAGCAGGCTGTGAAATCTGCCAGTGAAATAGCTCTGCCCGGTGATATTGTTTTATTGTCACCAGCCTGTGCCAGTTTTGATATGTATAGCGGGTTTGCTGCACGCGGTGAACATTTCCGCTCTCTGGTGAGGATGATGCAATGAGTTCTCAGGCTATACGTGCATCACAACTGGAAAAGATCAGGTCAACTACGCTTCCCGAAGTGTTAGACAGTCAAATTCTACTGATCTATGGATTGCTGGCGGGTATCGGTTTAATCATGGTGACTTCAGCATCGATCGGTATAGCTGATGTACATATGAATGATCCGTTTTACTATGGAAAACGACAGTTCTTACGCCTTGTGCTGGGTGTATTACTGATCTGGATGGCTTATAGGATTCCGACTAAAGTGTGGAAAGATAACGGCATGATACTCATGTTAAGTTCTCTTTTCCTGCTGGTTCTGGTACTCATTCCTGGTATTGGACGCACTGTCAATGGTTCTACCCGTTGGCTTGATCTGATTGTTTTTACTGTACAGGTGTCTGAAATAGCCAAGTTATTTCTGATTATTTATTTAAGCGGTTACTTAATACGCCGTTCGGATGAAATTCAATCAGGAATCATGGGCTTTATTAAACCCATGATTATACTGGCAATGGCTAGCGGACTTTTATTGCTGGAGCCCGATTTTGGTGCTGCAGCGGTACTGTTAATGACCGGACTGGGGATGATTTTCCTGGGTGGTGTTCAGTTTAAACAATTCATCATTTTTGTGTTGGGTACGCTCACTCTAATGGTATTAATGGTAATTGTTTCACCTTACAGAATGGCACGTGTCACTTCTTTTCTTGATCCATGGGCTGATCCTTTTAACAGTGGTTTTCAGCTAACACAGTCACTTATTGCGATAGGTAGTGGTGGCATTTTTGGTACAGGTCTGGGTGGCAGTATTCAAAAACTTTTCTATTTACCGGAAGCGCATACCGACTTTCTTTTTGCAGTTTATTCTGAAGAAATGGGTCTGGTCGGAGCCGTTTTTCTGATTCTTATCTATGCCTGGTTTGTTATTCGCTGTTTTCAAATAGGTAAGACCGCTTTGTTAAAAGCAAAGCCTTTCGGTGCCTACCTCGTATATGGTGTCGGTCTGCTGGTGAGTATTCAGGCTTTGATCAATATGGGCGTTAATATGGGAGCATTGCCTACCAAAGGATTGACCTTACCTTTTATCAGTTATGGCGGTAACAGTATTTTAATTATGTCGTTTGCTGTTGGTCTGGTACTTCGTGTTCATTATGAAAACTGTATTGTGGAGCAAAAAGATAAACCGGCTAAAAAGTATTCACGCTCAGCTAAGGTGAAAAATAATGGTTGATTCCAGACGACCCATTATGGTGATGGCTGGCGGCACTGGTGGCCATGTGTTTCCGGCCCTGGCTGTTGCTAATTACTTAAGGGATAAGGGTGAAAACATTATCTGGATGGGTACACGATCTGGTATTGAGTCGCGTCTTGTTCCGGCTGAAAATTTTCCCATTGAATGGTTATCTGTGCAGGGCTTACGTGGAAAGGGAAAACTTGTTTTAGCTTTGGCTCCATTTAAGTTATTGCAAGCCTGTTATCAGGCAATGATGTTGTTGCTTAAACACCGGCCACGGGCAGTTTTAGGCATGGGTGGTTTTGCCTCAGGGCCGGGTGGATTTATGGCCTGGTTATTACGCATTCCTTTGATAATTCATGAGCAGAATGCAGTGACAGGGTTGACTAATAAATTACTTAGTCGATTTGCTACTTTAAAATTTTTCGCATTCCCATCTGCCGCCAGTTTGATTAAAGGTGGTCGGGTTGTCGGCAATCCTGTGCGCCAGGAAATTGTCGACATGGAGCCCCCGCAAAAAAGATTAGGTAGACATTCCCGGAACACGATGAATGTGTTGATTCTGGGCGGTAGCCTGGGAGCAAAGACTCTTAATGAAACCGTACCGGATGCGCTTAAAAGTATTGATAGAGCAAATCGACCTGTAATCCGTCACCAGTGTGGCTCAAGACATTTAACCGAATGCACAATTCGTTACCAACATAATGAGGTTGACGCTGAAGTCGTTGAGTTTATAGATGATATGAAAGCCGCCTACGAATGGTCTGATCTGGTGATTTGCAGAGCAGGCGCTTTAACCATTGCTGAACTTGCCGCAGCGGGTGTGGCATCAATACTAATTCCATATCCTTATGCGGTGGATGATCATCAATTCGTGAATGCCGGATTTTTGAGCGCAGTTGATGCTGCAATAGTGGTACGGGACGAAAGTTTTACAGCACAATATCTGTCACAAAAACTATTACACTTTTTATCTCATAAAGAGGAATTACTACAGATGGCATGTCAGGCCAGGGAAGTGGCTTACACAGATGCAACTCAACAGGTTGCTGCAGGCATTTTACAGGAGGCTTTGTAATGACTCGATCTCCCAGACAATTAATGCGCCGTACCAAAAACATCCATTTTGTGGGTATTGGTGGTGCGGGTATGAGCGGCATAGCCGAAGTGTTTCATAATCTCGGTTATAAAGTGACCGGTTCAGATATTAATGATAGTCCTACTGTAAAACATCTTAGCGAGTTGGGTATCAATATAAATATTGGACATCATGCAGACAATATTACTGATTCACACGTTGTAGTGATATCGACAGCGATAGACGAGTCTAACCCTGAAATTATGAATGCCAGAGAGTTACGCATTCCAATAGTTAGACGGGCCGAAATGTTGGCGGAGTTGATGCGTTTTCGTCAGGGTATTGCGGTTGCCGGTACCCATGGCAAAACGACCACAACAAGCCTGGTAACATCTGTTCTTGTTGAAGGTGGACTGGATCCTACTTATGTCATTGGCGGTAAATTAAATAGTTCAGGGCGTCATGCAAAGCTCGGTGACAGTGATTACCTGGTCGCAGAAGCCGATGAAAGTGACGCTTCATTTTTATATCTACAGCCTTATATCGCCATAGTGACCAATATTGATCATGATCACTTATCCACTTATGAAGGTGATTTTGAACGCCTGAAACATACCTTTGTTGAGTTTTTACACCACCTGCCATTTTATGGCCTGGCGGTAGTGTGCATAGATGATGATGTGGTAAGAGAAATATTGCCATTAATATCAAGACCTGTACTGACTTACGGAGAGTCTGCAGATGCCGATGTCAGAATCAGTAACATTAAAGCGGACTCGTCACGTACTCTTTTCAGCGTGAAATTTCCGGATCAAACAACAGTAGATATCGAACTCAACATGGCCGGTAAGCATAATGTGTTAAATGCCACGGCAGCGCTTGCAGTGGGATGGGAGCTGGAAGTTACTAAAGAACAAATGCAAGTTGCTCTTGCCCGGTTTGAAGGCATAGGCCGGCGTTTTCAGATAACCGAAAATCTTAATTTTAACGGCAGGACAATTCGACAAATTGATGATTATGGTCATCACCCGAATGAAATTAAAGCGACCATTGAAGCGATTCGAGCTGCCTGGCCAGATCAACGTTTAGCGGTTGTTTTTCAACCGCATCGATATACCAGGACGCGTGATTTATTTGAAGATTTTTCCAGTGTTTTGTCGGAGGTAGACCAGTTAGTGTTACTGGAAGTTTATGCAGCTGGTGAAAAATATATTAAGGACGCCGATGGCAGAGCATTAAGCCGGTCGATTCGAAACCGTGGTCGTATCGACCCTGTTTTTGTAGAAAACATAAATGAACTGGAATCTGTATTAGACACTGTCATTGAAGATAATGACATCATGTTAACGCTAGGGGCCGGTAGCATCGGTGCATTTGCGGTGGAATTTGTAAACCAGCATAAAATGGATTCAAAGGGATGATGAATATGGCTTTGCAAACAACTCTTCGCGGTCACCTCGTACATAATGAACCTATGGGAAAGCATTGTAGCTGGCGTACAGGTGGTGCTGCAGAGATATATTTTGAACCTGCCGATAAACAGGATCTGATTTTGTTTTTAACGCAAACAGCAAATGATGTTCCTGTTACATGGATAGGTCTTGGCAGTAATTTGCTGGTGAGAGATGGTGGGCTTAAAGGCATTGTCATTTCAACACTCAATAAACTCAATGATTTAAGGCTGCTTGATAATGGTAACGTATATGCAGAAAGTGGTGTGACATGCGCCAAGCTGGCTCGTTTTTGTCAAAAGCATAATCTGGATGGTGCTGATTTTCTGGCGGGTATTCCCGGTACAGTGGGTGGCGCTCTGGCAATGAATGCCGGTGCATTCGGATTTGAAACATGGCAATTTGTCAAGTCTGTGGAAATTGTTAACCGTCTGGGCCACCTTGAAAGCAGGGAGTCGAGTGAATTTAAAGTTTCTTATCGAAGTGTCGAATTGGCGCATTCTGAATGGTTTAGTGCATCTGTTTTCTGCTTTCCTGTAAAGACTGATGATGAAGAATCAAACATCAAACCTTTACTGGCTAAAAGAAATGCATCTCAGCCAATAGGTCTGCCTTCCTGCGGTTCAGTATTTAAAAATCCACAGGGGGATCATGCGGCACGATTAATAGAGGCCGCCGGTTTAAAAGGGTTTTGTATAGGAGGCGCATGCATTTCTACAAAGCATGCTAATTTTATCATTAATGAAAACAACGCAAGCGCTACGGATATTGAAGCGCTTATTACTGAAATTCAACATCAGGTGAAGCAGAAGTTTAATATTGAATTAAATACTGAAGTCAGAATTATGGGAGACAAGCTATGAGTTTTGATCACTTAATGCCTGCGCAAGATATTGTTGAAAAAAGTGGCAGAGTCGCTGTTTTAATGGGAGGCACTTCGGCTGAACGAGAAGTTTCTCTGACTTCAGGACGTTTTGTTTTAGAGGCATTAATCGATGCTGGTGTTGATGCGTTTAAAGTTGATATACAGCAGAATAAATTACAGCAGTTAATAGAACTTAAAGCCGATCGGGTTTTTAATATATTGCATGGTCGGGGCGGAGAAGATGGAGAGATACAGGCAATTCTGGAAGTTCTGAATATTCCTTATACTGGTAGTGGAGTTAAAGCCTGCGCTGTCACGATGGATAAATTAATGACCAAAAGGTTATTACTGGGGTGTGGATTGAGTACGCCAGCCTTTATGGAAATTAAATCTAAAAAAGATTGTGAGAAAGTCCTGAACTCGATGCAATTACCATTAATCATCAAACCGGTTAATGAAGGTTCCAGTATTGGTATGACTAAAGTTACACGTAATGAGCAGTTAGTGCCGGCTTATGAACTTGCATCCCAATATGGAACGGTGATGGCTGAACAATGGATTGTTGGTAAAGAATTTACGGTGTCCTGGTTAGACAAAACGATATTACCATTTTGTAAAATAGAAACACCGCATGATTTTTATGACTACGATGCAAAATACCAGGCCAGTGATACTGCTTATATATTTCCCTGCGGGTTAGATGAAGTACAACAGGAAATACTGCGACAACTGGTTCTTGAAATCATCGATATTTGCGATCTTCGTCATTGGGGGCGAGCTGATTTTATGATGAATAGTGAGGGTGAGTTTCTGGTGATTGATGTAAATACAATACCCGGAATGACTGATCACAGCCTGGTGCCGATGGCGGCAAAGCAGGCTGGTTTGAACTTTCAGCAACTGGTTTTAAAGTTACTTGAATTAACATTAGAGGTGGAAACACAGCATGTTTGATTCATTAACTATTCCAGCTTTTAGCAGTAATAAAAAATCGCCTGCTCGAAACATTAATAAGCCCGATAAGAATGTAAAAAGTAGAAGTAAAAATAAGCCACAGGCCAGTAAAAATCAGGTTCGTGAAGCAGTGGAATTACTGTGGCTAAAACAGCTTATGAATGCCAGGGTCGCTGCCATCCTGTTGTTTATTTGTGCCCTGATAAGTGTTCCGTTTTTATTACCAACCGAAGAAATATTACCTATCGATAAAATTAAAGTATCGGGAGACTATGAGCAGATAAATATGACTCAGATAGATCAGTATCTGGATACCTATCTGGGTAAAGGTTTCTTCTCAGTTGATATCAAATCTATTCAACAAAACATAAGTCAGCAGCCCTGGATTAAAACAGTTTCAGTAAAACGTGTATGGCCAAACCAGTTAACGGTAACTGTAACCAGGAAGCAGGCAGTTGCCAGATGGGACAGTGAACATCTGTTAAGTCAGCAAGCCATCATATTTAAAGCAGATGTTGAAAAATATGCTCATTTGCCGCTCATTAACGGTTATGCAGGGCAGACTGTAGAATTACTTAATCGATACAGTCAGATACAGAAGGAATTTTCAGCAAATGATATTTTGATATCTGAAATGCTCGAGGACAATAAAGGTGCTTTAACTCTGGTGCTGAATAAAACTCTGAAAGTGAATATAGGAAGTGAAAATAATGATCTGAAATTAAAGCACTTACTGGCAGTTTATCCGCATTATATTCGATCCAGAATAGAGCAGATTAAACATATTGATTTTCGTTATACCAATGGATTTTCCATAGCCTGGAAGGAAGAATTTTTGAATCAATCAGGCGACACAAAGCAACGAGGCAGCAAGAATGTCTAAAAAGACAGAAAATAATCTTATCGTCGGACTCGATATAGGCACCTCCAAGGTGGTTGCAATTGTTGGAGAGGTAACGGTTGAAGGTGGAATTGAAATTATCGGCGTGGGTACTCAGCCATCAAAAGGTCTGAAAAAAGGTGTCGTAGTTAATATTGAATCCACGGTTCAATCTATTCAGCGAGCCGTAGAAGAAGCAGAATTGATGGCAGGCTGCCAGATTCGCTCAGTTTATGCGGGCATAGCCGGTAGTCATGTTAAAAGTATTAATTCTCATGGAATTGTAGCGATAAAGGATAAAGAGGTTACACCTGCTGACGTGGCCAGGGTTATAGATGCTGCAAAAGCGGTTGCGATTCCAGCAGACCAACGGATATTACATGTTATACCGCAGGAATTTTTAATCGATAACCAGGAAGGAATTCGTGACCCAATCAGTATGTCAGGGGTGCGTCTTGAATCAAGAGTGCACCTGGTGACCGGGGCTGTCAGTGCAGCACAGAATATCATTAAATGTGTACGCCGTTGCGGGCTCGAAGTGGATGACATTATTCTTGAACAATTAGCATCCAGTGCATCTGTTTTAACCGATGACGAAAAGGAACTGGGCGTCTGTCTGGTTGATATTGGCGGTGGAACAACCGACATTGCTGTGTTTACCGAAGGTGCTATTCGACATACCGCGGTCATTCCGATTGCCGGTGATCAGGTGACCAATGATATTGCTGTTGCGTTGCGTACACCGACACAGTACGCGAATGATTTAAAGATTAAATATGCCTGTGCTTTAAGACAACTGGCAACGGGAGATGAGACTATCGAAGTACCCAGTGTCGGCGATCGTGCACCACGACGTCTGGCACGACAAACCCTGGCCGAAGTTGTTGAGCCACGGTATGAAGAATTACTTGGCCTGGTACAGGCTGAATTAAGACGCGCCGGATTTGAAGAAATTTGTGCTGCAGGCATTGTGCTAACCGGTGGCAGTTCAAAAATGGAAGGTGTGATCGAGCTGGCTGAAGAGATTTTTCACATGCCGGTAAGGCTGGGTGTACCTCAACATGTATCAGGGTTAGTCGATGTTATAAGAAATCCAATCCACGCAACTGGCGTGGGTTTATTGCTGTTTGGTCTAAAACAACAGCAATCCAGTTTTTCCAGTCATCAGCTGGAAGAAGATTCTGGAGACAGCGTATGGAAGAAAATGAAAAGCTGGTTTCAGGGTAATTTTTAATTGTTATTGTTCTTTAAAGTAAGAGGAGAAATGGTATGTTTGAATTAATGGATGCATTTTCGCAAAATGCGGTAATAAAGGTAATCGGAGTCGGCGGTGGCGGCGGTAACGCTGTGCAACACATGGTCGATTCCGGTATTGAAGGTGTTGAATTCATGTGCGTCAATACGGATGTGCAGGCACTTAAAAAAATGGATGCTAAAACGACTATCCAGATTGGTAGCAGTATTACCAAAGGTTTAGGGGCAGGAGCTGATCCGGGTGTTGGTCGACAGGCTGCAATGGAAGATCGTGAGCGTATTCAGGAAGCAATTGCCGGCACCGATATGTTATTTATCACTGCCGGTATGGGTGGTGGAACTGGAACAGGTGCAGCTCCGGTCATTGCTCAAATTGCTAAAGAAATGGGAGTGTTAACCGTAGCAGTCGTGACTAAACCATTCGGTTTTGAACGCGGTCGCAGGATGGCTCTGGCGGAGCAGGGTATCAAGGAATTATCTGAGTCAGTTGATTCATTGATTACTATTCCAAATGATAAACTGATGCCGGTATTAGGAAAGCAGACTACCGTGCTTGAAGTTTTTAACAAAGCGAATGATGTTTTACGCGGTGCCGTACAGGGTATAGCCGAACTGATTACCTGTCCCGGTCTGATCAACGTGGATTTTGCTGACGTGAGAACAGTTATGTCGCAAATGGGTATGGCAATGATGGGATCAGGTGAAGCCACCGGCGAAGATCGTGCTAAAGAAGCAGCGATAGCAGCAATTTCATCTCCTCTTCTGGAAGACATTGATATTGCCGGGGCTCAGGGTATTCTGGTAAATGTTACAGCCGGACTGGATCTCTCCATTGGTGAACTTGACGATGTGGGTTCTACTATTACAGCAATGGCTTCGGATGATGCAACGGTCGTAGTAGGAACAGTTATTGACTCTGAAATGACCTCGGGTGAATTACGTGTCACTTTAGTTGCAACAGGTATAGGAAGAGTAAAGAAGACTGCTTTACCTGAAACAGAAGCTGCAACACCTATCATCAAGCCCGGTAAAACAGGTGAGATTAGATACAGTGATCTGGATACTCCAATTTCAATGCGTGGAAAGAAAGTGGTTGGTGATACAGTAGAAATTCCTCAGGATAAAGAAAGCATGGAGTACCTTGAAATTCCTGCGTTTTTGCGTAGGCAAGCTGATTAAAGTGTAATACTTCTCTTACGCCCTGTTGAGCTCACGGATGAGCTTAACAGGGTTAATTTTCAATTGGGATAGTACACGGATAAAGCGAATATTATAGTTCTAATTCGCTAAAATGGACGAAGTCAAAAAAGCTGGCAACCGGCTGTAGTAAACTCGCCCGCCAAAAGATGGCCAACTGTTCAGGACAAGATTTTTCCTCTAAAACCTATAGTAATAAGTTAACTGCGGAAAAAGCCTGGTCATTATTGAAATCCAGGGTTTTTACCCAGAGAGTGGCAGTTAAGGCAATAAGCCGATACTGAACCTGCCAGGTAATAATTGGGTGGGTCCTGCTGTAAGCCATTCCTGGCATTGATTATATTCTGTCGAAACTGGTCAATATTAAATGACACAATATTGTGGTTTGAACTCAAATTCTCCTGCCCCAGTTCATGGCTCAGATCTTCCATCTTGTGCAAAATAGAAATTGCATTTAAGCGCTGTTCTTCAGGTACAGGCAATTCATCCTGTAAGCTGTTATCCAGTAAAGTGGTGTACCAGGCAAACTGTTGCATGGTGCTTGTGAGTTTTTCATCTGAAATATAATTAAAATCAGGTGGATAAGTGACTTTTCTAACGTTTTCTAAAACGCCATTGGCGCAACCAATTAATATCAGGGCTGTGCTGAGTACCAGAGTTCTTTTGAATTTAATTAATATCATGATTGATAGCCTTTGTATGGTTTATATAATTACCTGATTGCAGCTTTTTCAGCATTTTAAAAAAACAAAAATTAACAAACAAAGCCACGCGGGTCGCTAACGAAAAAAACAGGGCTATTTGAATAGCTATAATAATAGACTTTTCTTTTCCTGCCTCTGCGTGCCTGGCGCCTTTGCGAGAGAATATTTATTCATCATTAGCATGACTTTTTAATAATGAAAATCAGCACAGGCTCAGGATTAATTTAATATAATTATAACGCTTAATCTGTGGATTAGCATATTGCTGTTTAGAAGGTGTTTGATACAGCGCATTAAGTGCCGTTTTAACGGGTTAACTTCTCAGTATTAAAGCCAGTTTCTGTTTTCTGGTTAGAGATTTTATATGCATTTCTCTCTTACTGGCCTGGCTGCGGGAATCAGCATTTTCCTGATATACCAGTTTCACAGGTTGTCGTCCCCTGGTAAATTTAGCCCCTAAATTTGAGGATTTATCATTATGTTCATTAACACGTCTATCGAGATCTTTGGTAATACCGGTGTAAAGGCTGCTATCCGAGCAACGTAGTATGTAGACTTTCCAGCTCATTATACAGGATGGATGGCCGGTTCCCTTAACGCTGAAAACTGTTCGCGCAATTCCAGTATATGCTCTTCCCAGTAGCGCGCAGTATTAAACCAGGGAAAACTATGCGGGAAAGCAGGATCCTCCCAGCGACGGGCTAACCAGGCGCTGTAATGCATGATTCTTAGAGTGCGAAAAACTTCGATCAGGTGCAATTCAGCCATGTCGAAATCATTAAATTCAAAATATCCATCCAGAATCCTGTTTAACTGAACGCCCTGCTGTTCACGACTGCCAGAAAGTAACATCCAGATATCCTGTACGGCAGGTGCCATGCGAGAGTCGTCAAAATCGACAAAATTGGGATTATCATCTCGCCATAGCATATTGCCAGCATGACAATCGCCATGCACTCTGATACTGCGTACCTTACCAGCCTTTTGAATCGACTTTTCCATCGCGTCAAGCACGTCGCTCGTTAAACTGTCATAAGCCAGCTTTAAATAGTCTGGAATGTAATTTTTACTGATAAAACTGACACTGTCATAACCAAAGTTTTGGATGTTTATAGAAGGTCTATATTTAAAAGGTTTTGTGGCTCCGGTTAAATGTATTCTTGCCAGTAAACGTCCTAAAATCAAAAGGTTGTCCTGGTAATCCAGTTCTGGCGCATGCCCACCTTTACGCTCAAAAAGTGAAAAGTGAAAATCCTGATATTGATGTAAACTGATACCCTGTTCATTCTTTAAAGGTGTGACAATGGGTAATTCCTGCTCTGCCAGTTCATAGCTGAATTCATGCTCTTCCAGTATCTGGTCTACCGACCAGCGTTGGGGGCGGTAGAATTTGGCAATAACTGGAGTTTTATCTTCGATGCCGATCTGGTAAACACGGTTTTCATAACTGTTCAGCGCGAGGTTTCGGCCATCGCATAAATAGCCCTGAGACTCTATCGCATCCATGATGAAATCGGGGGTGAGTTTTTCGAAAGGATGTGTATTCATCTATATACTCATGATGGTGTAATAAATTTATTCACCACGAAGCACACGAAGGGCACGAAGGATAAATAGGGTTAAGTAAAAGATTTTTATTTATGATAGAAATGTTTTACAGGAGCTAGTATGTCACAAATACGCACCGTTTATCATCGAAATACTACAGAAAAGGAATCAGGGCATAGTTTGTTTTTTTAGGTATTATCTGGACTATGTACTGTGCTATCACTTACTTCCTATTTCGTATTTTTCTTCGTGTTCTCTGTGTGCTTCGTGGTGAATAATTGTAATTTAATGCCCCGATAATTTATGTAATTCTTCAAGAATAGAATCCACCAACTGGCGACCCTGTGCGCCCATACCACGACTGAGTACTTTGGGTTCTCTTTCGCCGTTAATCATCTTGCGAACAATGCCCCCCAGGTTTCTCATGTCACCACCGGCCTGAGTCATCTGCTCGGCCATCTGGCTGATAATTTCCAGCGCTTCGGGGCTGCCTGTAGCTGCCTGATGGATCATGTGTGCAATCCCTGGAGCTGCCATGCTGGCATCGGCAGTTTTATTCGGGTCTGGTAAGGTGGCTGGATTTTGAATGCCGAGCAATATGGCTGCTGCGATAGTGCTGTCTTCTTCATCCAGTCCCTGTAATAAACTTTCACTGCGTTCTCCTTTAATGATGCGTCTTATAATTTTGACTACATCACCCCAGCCATTTTTTTCACTGACCTTTAGAATTTCTTCAGTTTGCGCTAGCAGGGCAGGGTTAGCGATGCTCTGTACAACCTGTACGATGACCCCGGCATGTGACTGAATAATCTGTTGTTTTCGCTCAAGCATGGTGTAGGTTCCGTTTAAAGGGCACGAATCTTGTCAGCCTGTACTCGCAGACTGTTTAATGCTGATTCCGCTTCTGCCAGTTTTTCACGTTCTTTTTCAACTACCTCTTCAGGTGCACGGTCGACAAAATTGGCGTTCCCCAGTTTGCCTTTGATTCGATCGGCATCAGCCTGAAGCTTGCTCATATTTTTTTCCAGGCGGGTTAATTCTGCTTCTTTATCAATTAAACCGGCGAGTGGAATCAGCAGGTTCATATCGCCTACCAGCGATGTTGCTGACTCTGGCGCATTTTCGCCTTCCTTCAGCCAGGAAATGGATTCCAGCCTGGCTAAAGAAACAAGCAATGATTTATTATTTTGCAGTCGTTGCTGGTCAATTGCAGATCCATTTTGCAGTAACACAGGTAAAGGCTTGCCGGGTTTAATATCCATTTCAGAGCGAATCTGGCGTATACCCATGATGAATGTCTTTACCCAGCTCAGCTCTGCAATAGCATCTTTGTCAATTAACGATTCATTTGCTGTCGGATAAGGTTGCAGCATGATAGTGTCGCCCTTCACACCAGCCAGTGGCGCTACTTTCTGCCATAATTCTTCAGTTATATATGGCATGATCGGATGTAACACGCATAACATGGATTCGAGAACAGTAACCAGTGTTTTGCGTGCTCCACGTTTTTGTTCTACGCTGCTTTCATCGGAATATAAAACAGGCTTGGATAATTCGATATACCAGTCACAATAGTCATTCCAGATGAATTCATATACTTCTTTCGATGCGAGATCAAAACGATAGGATTCGATGTGACGTGCAACTTCTGTCGATACCAGTTGCAGGCGGGCTGTTATCCAGCGGTCAGGCAGTGAAAGTTCGACCGATTCATTATTAATACCGGTATCTTCGCCTTCGGTATTCTGTAAAACATAACGCGTAGCATTCCAGATTTTATTACAGAAATTACGGTAACCTTCGATGCGACCCATATCGAATTTAACGTCACGACCGGTTGATGCGAGTGAGGTATAGGTAAAACGTAAGGCGTCGGTGCCATAACTCTGAATACCATCAGGAAATTCTTTACGTGTCTGCTTTTCAATTTTGGCAGCCAGTTTAGGTTGCATCATGCCACTGGTGCGTTTTTTAACCAGCTCTTCCAGTTCGATGCCGTCAATTAAATCTATCGGATCGAGTACATTGCCTTTGGATTTGGACATTTTATGGCCGAGTGAATCACGTACCAGACCATGTACATAAACTTCTTTAAACGGCACCTGGCCATCCATGAATTTCAGGCCAAACATAATCATACGCGCTACCCAGAAAAAGATGATGTCAAAACCGGTAACCAGTACCTGTGTCGGGTAGAATTCCTCCAGTCTCTGTGTTTTTTCAGGCCATCCTAGTGTAGAAAAGGGCCAGAGTGCGGATGAGAACCAGGTATCCAGTACATCTTCGTCCTGGCGTAATTCGACTTCGGCCGGAATATTATGGTTATCGCGTATTTCCTGTTCATTGCGGCCAACATACAGATTACCTTCATTATCGTACCACGCAGGAATTCGATGTCCCCACCAGATTTGACGACTGATGCACCAGTCCTGAATGTTGTTCATCCATTCGTAATAGGTGTTTTTGGCATTTTCCGGTACAAATTTTATCGCACCGGATTCGACTGCTTCAATGGCTGGCTTTGCCAGAGGAGCAGTTTTTACGTACCACTGATCAGTCAGAAAGGGTTCAATAACCGTACCGGAACGATCACCGCGAGGGACCATTAATTTGTGAGGATCTATTTTTTCAATTAATCCAAGTGATTCAAGGTCGGCAACAATTTTTTTACGTGCTTCATAGCGATCCATTCCGATGTATTTTTCAGGCAATAAATCACTTTCTTCAGACAGGTTGGCACGGATGGCAGCATCTTGTGTGAAGATGTTGATAAGGCCACCATGCGGCTGATTCTGAATCGAGGTTTCACTATTATGGCGAGTCCATACTTCGTAATCGTTAAAATCATGCGCGGGAGTAATCTTTACGCAACCCGTACCGAATTCTGCATCTACATGTTCATCAATAATAATCGGGATATGACGACCAGTTAAAGGTAGTTCGACGGTTTGTCCTACCAGATGCATATAGCGTTCATCACCGGGGCTGATAGCAATAGCACAATCACCCAGCATAGTTTCAGGACGGGTTGTGGCAACAACGAGGTGCCCTTGCTGATTACTGAAAGGATAGCGTAAATGCCACATGCTACCGTTTTCTTCTTCTGAAATAACTTCTAGGTCAGAGATGGCGGTATGGAATTTGGTGTCCCAGTTAACCAGACGCTTGCCGCGGTAAATCAAACCCTCTTCGAAAAGCCTGACGAAAACTTCCTGTACGGCATCTGACAGGCCTTCATCCATGGTGAAGCGTTCATTCTCCCAGTCCAGAGAAGATCCCAGACGACGTAACTGCGAGGTGATATGTCCACCAGACTGTTTCTTCCACTCCCAGATGCGCTGAATGAGTTTTTCGCGACCCAGGTCATGACGTGATAAGCCTTCTGCTTCCATCTGCCTTTCAACAACCATCTGGGTGGCAATGCCAGCATGGTCACTGCCGGGTTGCCACAGAGTTTTGTCACCACTCATACGATGGTAGCGAATCAGTGTATCCATGATAGCGTTATTAAAACCATGGCCCATGTGTAGACTACCGGTCACGTTTGGCGGCGGAATCATGATGCAATAGCTACTATCGCCATCGGAAGACGGGCTGAAGTAACCACTTTTTTCCCAGTGTTGATACCAGTTCTGTTCGATAGCGTGCGGGTCGTAGGTTTTTTCCATGGTGCTTATTAAAAATGAAATACAAAAAAATGATTATACATGGCAGATGCTTAATTTGTCAGATTGTATGTACAATAGAATGCTAAAATAGTGAGTTTATGGTGCAGCAGCATAGGCAAGTTGCATCGTTAATGAAATGCTATATAACAAAGCTATATTCCGACTTACCTGATTTGAAGAATACAAGACATGAGTAATACCATACTGGATCACGTTGCAGAGCAGCGACAGGCACTCAAGAAATTTATCGGCAATAATATGGCGAAACTGGGACGAAAGTGCTCTGAACACATCAGTAATCCGGAAAAGCTGGATAAATTACTGAAAGCACATTTTAAAGGTTCTAATTATTGCAAGTATCTGTGGGTGCTGGATCATACCGGGCATCAATTGACTGCAACAGTTTCCAGGAAAAAGCTTAAGGAAGAACAGCGCGGAAGAGATAGAGTTTCTAGACCCTATATGCAAAGAGCCCTGACAGGTGATCCTTTTTATCTTTCTGATGCCTATATTAGTCGCAACCGCAAGAGACCTTCGTTAACCTCGGTGCAAACCATTTTTGATGACGATGGGCGAGCTATCGGTTTTCTAGGGGCGGATTTTGACTTACGTAAGTTGCCATACACGGCCAAACTGAAACTGGATAAAAAAGGCTGGATGCAGATGAAGGGTGATCCAGCTATCCGTGGAGGGTTATTTGCTCAGCAGCGTACTGTTAGTGCGATGGATGAGAAAATAGATGATGTGCTGAGTTTGATGACTGAGTTAATACTCGGGCATGGAGTGTTTCATGCGAAGTTACATTTTTCAAGTAGTCGGGCTACTGTCTGGCTGGTTGATTCTCCGTTTGATTATCAACTCCTTAATATCGATGAATTAACCGATGCGAGTGTCTGCCTGGCTTTTGCAAAGCGTGACTACTTTGATAAAGCTATAGTTCCTCGCAAAAAGTTAGTGAAAATATTTCAACAATTTAAAAAGCTTAGATTTGCCGATGAAACGATCTATTTGCGTTCAGCATCACTCAATGTAGTGAATGGAAAAGTGGGTTTAAATTTTTCCTGCGATGGTTCTCATTACGTGTCTTATGATGAGTTTCTGGAGAAAGATAATAAATTCTGGTTCGGGGTGAAGTGAATTTTAGAGCTATGCACCACGAAGACACGAAGAACACGAAGGTTGATTGATAAAAAACTTTGCTAATTAACCTGCATCTGCTCATCCATGAGCTCTATATTTTCAGTATTTTAAGGTTTTAAGCGAAATGTTTAGAATCTATCCAGGTCATCCCACAGGCTTTCAGATCCGACTGAACCTGAACTGTAGTTGGCAGGCTTAAAGTTACGATTCGCCTGAATAAAATACAGGTCCTCAAATAGGTTGTATGAGGTCGCAGCACTACCAATTTCTGGCTGACTAGACAATTGTCCACTGCTTTTCTGTTTAGCCTGATCTATTTCGAATTGTTCAAGGTCCTCCAGTAAACTTTCTGAGGCTAAAGCAGAAATACTGGATACTGAGAAAATACCTGCAATAACTGACGAGATAATAAGTCTTTTCATTTTAACTCTCCTGATAATTTTAAGGTTTTTTATTAACGCTACGTATGTTTAGTAGGATTAAACAGGCCTAAGTTCATATTACTTTGTTGCTGCAATAGCAATAATGATTTGTTAAAGCGAGTTGAAATTGATCGGAGGAGAGTAATTTATGGTAAAAATTTATGTGATTACTCCGGAAATTCAGACTTTGTCAAAACACAACAGAAAAATAGTTTCTCGCCAGAACGCAAAGAACGCCAAGGAAAACCAGTTCTACTTTGTAAGTATTATTCAACTTGAAACAGCCCTTCTTAGCGTTCTTTGCGTCTTAGCGAGAGTAAAGCTTTTGTTTGAATTCAAAATAAATTAAAGCTAAATCTCAGGGGTAATCAGAAAAGTTTATGTGAAGGAGCAGTGAAGTCTTGTAACTGAAGATACTATTTGGTTAAAAGGGTATTTAGATTAAGTAGTGTGCCCGCTATGGATAATGGAAATGCAGGAAATGCAGGAGCAATTTCCAGGGCAAAAAAACGGGAGCCGAAGCTCCCATTTTAACAACATTATGTTGTAATTCTAAATCAAATTAAGATTTGATTAGAACTTAACGCGCATGCCTGCACCGATTTGAGTGACATCTTTGTTCGCGCCGACTATACCTTCATCAATCATTACAACACCACCGTGCCAGGAAACCTGCTTGCTCAGGGCTTTTTTGTAGCCTAAAGAAACATAGGTACCATCATTTTCAGCTGTTGAATTATCTGTACTCTGACCAAAAGCGATAGCAGCTGATGCTCCTTCACCCAGTTCTTTAACAAAGTTTACATACAGGTGATCTTGTTCAACGGGCATATCTTCATTTTCAGTTTCAAATTGACCTGCAACGCTCATGCCATCGCCTTTCCATTTCAAACCAATCTTGGTTGCTGTACCGGATTTGTTGGTTCCAGAATCTTCAGATTCAGTCAGTAAGCCAAAGGCTAGCTCCAGGTTACTACCAATCGGTGCATTTACGCCCAGGTGAAAACCATGGCTACCATCACGTTCGCCAGCTGTATCATCGCTAGATTCGTCAAAATTGACGCCTACAACGACCTTAGTACCACCAAATGTGTTGGCATAAGCCAGAACATTCTGGCCGTAACTGTTATATAATCCACCAGTTTTAGACATACCGTTATTGCCACGAGCCTGCAGGAAAGTTGCCAGGAAAGGATCCCAGCTGGCAGTGGTTGATTTATAAGGCGTATTCATTGTGCCTGCTAACACTGTACCGAAATCACCTTTTAAACCGATAAACTGGTCACGATCTTTTAAAGTGTTCTGTTCTCCTGGATTAGCTAGATCATCACTGAAAAAGTTAAAGTTAACTTTATACAGGGCAGTCATGCCATTACCGAGGTCATGAGAACCAGTAACACCGATCATGGAAGCATTACCTGAACCAACTACGCCTGACTCACTTGAATCATCAAGTGTCAGACCTTCAGTCGCATCACCCGAAGTGCTAACCAGTTCAAGTTGTGCCTGTCCGATGATTTTTACTTCTGCAGCAGCGATTGATGGAACAGCCAGTGCCGCAGTGATAGCGATTGCGATTAAATTTTTATTCATATAATTCTCCTCAAGAAGTTTAATATTTTATTAAATTTTTAATATTTTTTTAGATGTTGATGTTTTTCCGCCACGAATATTAATCATATATTCATATAATTGCAAAATTTATTTGCGCAAAAAAGACAGTTTTAAATTTAAGAACTATAAAAATTAATCTATGTTGTTAATATATGATTTATTGATCGACTATTTGTTGTTTTGTTGATAGCTTCAAGGCTAATTTGCTTCACTAAAAAGACTTTAAATATTCTGATAATTCTATCTATGACTGATTCTATTGGACCAACATTAAGAAAATACTGGACCTATTTATCAGATAAACCATTTGGCAAATGGATTTTCAGTAGAGCAATTGGGTTTATGGCACCTTATTCGGGTTCTATTTCTGCCAGAGTGATTCATCTTGGACCCGGGATGGGGATTGTCAGGCTGAAGGAACATCGTAATGTTCGAAACCATCTGAATTCGGTACATGCCATAGCGCTGGTAAACCTGGCCGAAATGGTAACCGGGCTAACCTTAATGAATAGTTTGCCGGATAACACACGGGGTATTCTGACGGGAATTAAAATGGATTATATAAAAAAAGCTCGTGGTTTAGTCACCGCGAAATGTATATGCGATATTCCGCAAACGAATGAGTCGATTGAGTTAGAAATTACTGGTGAAATAGCAAATGAACAGGGCGAAGTGGTAGCACGGGCTGTTGCGACCTGGCTAATCGGGCCAGAGAAAGAAAGATCCCGCTAAACTGCTCAGGATATTTTATTGTTTAACAGCCGGATGATTTCGGCATAAGCTTTATCCATGTGTTTATCAAGAATCATACGGATTTCTTCATCAATAATTAATTCCTGAACACTAGGGTCTTTTTCATCGACAATATCATCTTCAAAGTCTTCTGCAAGCTCATCTATTGCGATGTCATGATCTTTTTTTAGATCAATATCATGATCGTCCTGTTCGATTTCAAAATCAGTATTTTCATCAAGAGAATGAACGGGTTGATTTCCCTCGTTTTCGATATGTCCTTTAAATAAAAGATCCCGCAATACGGGGATTTGTGAATCGTTGTTCATAGTTTGTGATGCTTCAGTTCATATCCACGGTCTTTATAATAACTGTAATGTGAACGTGCAAGTTCTTTATTATCTTCAGCCACCAGTTCTATGACGCGTTCGAACTGTGCAAAGTATAACGGGATCTCATTGCTTAAATTGATCAGCAATTGTCTCTCGCCGCGCGGGTCAGCCTGGTGGTTGATAAGAATGGGGGTTAGTAACCCTGGTTGCTCCTGCTGGTCATGTGGCAGGAAGCTCTCTTCTTCGCTGGTCCACAACATTCTATCCAGTTTATCGGTTTGTTGCTGGTTAGCTGTCAGTAACAGCACGCTTTGTTTACTTTGGTAAGCTTTATGGCACAATTTACAGACCAGTCCGTCACTGTTGTGACTTGACGAGGTTAAATCATAAAAGTCGATCCGTGTCATAAAGCCTTATCGGAATTTATTTTTCTACAAGACGATCCAGAATGTACTGTGTTAATAGTGGCACAGGTCTGCCTGTGGCGCCTTTGTTATCACCTGTCACCCAGGCGGTGCCGGCAATATCAAGATGAGCCCATTTATATTTCCTGGTAAACCTGGACAGAAAACAGGCCGCTGTGATAGCACCTGCATCACGTCCGCCAATATTGGCGATATCGGCAAAATTACTTTTTAATTGATCCTGGTATTCATCCCACAATGGCAATTCCCAGACCTTATCTTCAACCTGCTTTCCTGAGCTGATTAAATCGTTCACTAATGGACTGTGGTTACCTAATACTGCTGAAGGGGTTCTTCCAAGAGCGATGATACAGGCCCCTGTCAGGGTAGCAATATCGATGACAACATCGGGGTCAAACTTTTCGGCATAGGTTAATGCGTCGCAAAGTATCAGTCGACCTTCAGCATCGGTATTTAAAATTTCAATGGTGAGTCCGGACATGCTGGTAACAATATCCCCGGGTTTTGTTGCGAGTCCGTCAGGTAGATTTTCCGTGGCAGGAATAATGCCTACCACATTGATTGGTAGTTGCATCTCTGCGACAGCAGATAAAGTACCCAGAACTGAGGCTGCACCACACATGTCATATTTCATTTCATCCATAGCCAGACCTGGTTTCAGAGATATTCCACCAGAATCGAAAGTGACACCTTTGCCAACCAGTACAACAGGTTTTTGATCGGAAGGGCCGCCATGATATTCAAGTGAAATAAGTTTGGCGGGCTGTTGACTGCCGGCAGTTACTGATAGCAGTGAACCCATCGCCAGTTTTTTCATATCCTTTTCTTCAAGAATTTCAACAACAATAGTTGGAAATGTTTTTTGCAGTCGTTTGGCCTGTTCCGCAAGATAGGTCGGGGTACAGATGTTGCCAGGTAAATTACCCAGGTCTTTAGCCAGGCTAACTCCTGAACTTATGGCATTACCCTGTTGAATGGCCTGTTCACCGATGCTTAATTCTCTTCGGCTCGGTACATTCATAACCAGTTTGCGAATGCTTTTTGGAGTTTCGCTTTTCTTGCTCTTGAGTTGCTCACAGTGGTAACGATTTTTTTCCATCTGCATCACTGTCTGGCTTATCTTCCACTGGATATCACGACCTTTAATATTAATATCGGTAAGATAGGAATAAGCTTCCATGGCACCCAGATTGTCCAGTGCACTAGATACACTATCGAGTATTTTTAAATAAGTTTTTTCATTTAAATCTTTATCTTTGCCACAGCCAACCAGTAACACACGATCAGATAGAGTTCCTGATACATTGTGTAAAACAAGGGTTTGGCCTAATTTCCCATCCATATCTCCACGGCGGATAATGGTGGAAAGAAAACCGTCACTCATTTTATCAATGAGTCGACCGGCTCGTGATAATTTACGTGGTTGTGAAACACCTATAATCAAACAGGCTGTTCTTTGTTTTTCTGGATTACCGCTTTTTACATTAAATTCCATAGATACTGACCCTATGATTAATAATTGGAAAGCCCTGATGACACAGGCTTTTCAGCTTGGCTTTGGCAGGGCTTTCGAGTGTGTCTGTTGAACCCGAAAAGAATCGTTTATCGAATCTTCGGGAAATTAACCGTTATAATGGTATAAGTTAGCTTAAGTTGCAAATTACAACTCGTTTGTTTTTGTCATATTTGTGTCAAAATGCTCCGATGTTAATAGTTTGCACAAATTCAGGTCTTTAAAATTCATAGATGTTTAGCATAGTTCAACGTTATCTCATTCTCGAAATTCTGAAAAGTAGCTCTGCGACTATCTTTATTTTGTTCATCATTTTAATGAGTAATACTCTGGGAAGCGTGTTATCTGAAGTTTCTGATGGAGAGATACCCATCGAAGCGCTGTTCCCCGTTTTTTTAGGGCAGTCCGTCCAGGTTTTAACTTTTTTATTTCCCTTTGGTTTTTTCCTGGGTGTTGTGTTTGCTTTTGGTCGTTTGTATAAAGACTATGAATTAGTCGTATTACATGCCTGTGGTTTGGGCTATAAACAGCTGTACAGTTCTGTTTTACTGATTATGCTTCCCGCCGTGATCATTACTGGCTGGTTTAGTCTCTGGCTGAGTGCAGATGCATTGCAACGGGCAAAAGATATCGTCGATGAAAAGAAAGATATACATCAATTTCAATCTCTCAAAGTTGGGCAGTTCAATTTAAGCAAAGATAAAAATCATGTTTTTTTCATGCAATCTATATCGGACGATAAACTGGTAATAGAAGATATTATTATTACTCAGAAAGGCAAAGACTCAAATGTTCTGGAAACGGCAAAGCACGGAAAAAATAAAATTGATGAAAAAACCGGAGACCTTTTTCTGGAGGTAGGTCCGGGGACTCGTTATGAAGGCAAGGCCGGTAGTGTCAATTATAAAATTATAGAATTTGATAAACATGGCATTCTGTTGAAAAAAAATCAAACCAGAGTAGCAGCATTGAAACCGCCGGAAAAGTATTTATACCAGTTGAAAAGTTCAAACAGTAAAAAGGACAAGGTTGAATATCTATGGCGTATAACTATACCGGTTGTTTTAGTTATTCTGGGTTTATTGGCGGTTCCGCTATCTTACATATCGCCTCGTCAGGGTCGTTACGGAAGAATTGGCCTTGCTTTACTAGTTTTTATTATTTATCTAAATCTTCTCGGGTTTAGTAGAGGAGCGATAGAGCGTGGCAGTATTCCGATGTGGCTGAACTTCTGGTGGGTACATTGTCTGTTTATCCTGTTAACTTTGGTGCTGTTAAAGAAACGCACAAAATTTACGCTTAGTTTTTGGCGCGGAGATAAGCGGTGATTTTTACCCGTTACCTGGCGATAAATATTGTTAAGGGCACGGCACTGGTATTAATGATACTGGTCAGCCTGAGTTTATTTTTTATGCTGATTCAGCAGGTTGATCAAGTGGGTAAAGGTCAATTTGGTCCATGGCAGTTTACTCAATATTTATTGTTAAAAGCTCCCGCCATGATTGTTGACTTTATGCCACTGGCCACCTTGCTGGGTAGTATATTGAGCCTCGGTGGCCTCGCTTCTAATAGTGAATTGATTGCGTTTCAATCGTCAGGCATACCAGTAAAAAAATTTATACTGGCAGTTTCTCAGACAGCTTTTATTCTGGCTTTAATCTCATTTGTTATTGGCGACTTTGTGGTGCCTTATAGCGAAACGACTGCAACAGAAATTAAAGCGTCCAGAGTTGCTTCGCGGGTCAGTATGCAATCAAGAAGTGGGGTGTGGATTAAGGATAAAAATAATATTATTTTTATCCAGCAGTTATTTCCCAACGGTAATGCACAGAATATAGAAATATATCATCTGGATAATCAGGACAAACTTTTATACACAATTTTAGCTCGCAAGGCGGTATCTTCTGAACAGGGATGGATGTTACAGCAGGTTCAAAAATCTTTGTTATCAGGAAATAAAATTGTCACTGAGCAGAAAAAACAGGAGCTTTATGAAGGTAGCCTTTCTGATCAATTGCTACAGTCTCTGGTAGTGGATCCAAGGCAAATGTCGAGTTCAAATTTGCACACTTATGTTCAGTTTCTGGACGAAAATAAACTAAATCATTCTGCCGAGTCACTTTCTTTCTGGCGGAAAATATATTCGCCATTGACGGTTATGGTGATGGCCATCCTGGCAATACCATTTGTGTTAGGCTCACAGCGTAGCAGTAATACCGGTCAGAGAATTATTACCGGGATTTTGTTAGGGCTGGTTTTTGTTATTCTGGATAATGTATTAATACAGTTAGGTGAACAGATGAATTTAGTGGCTTTTGTGAACGCGCTGATTCCAACTTTACTGTTTATTCTGTTTACGGCGTATTTAATTTATCGCAAGATCAGTTAAAACTAAACATGAAATATTGAGTTATTAGCTGGCGATAAACGTTATTGATTTTTTTCAGCTGGAATTTTTGATACATCTATAATTTTAGTATTACTCAGTCGGTCATGCCAGGTATAAGCAGTAAATAGACGCCATATATAACTTGCTATGAAAAAAATCATAGCAATGATCGCTGCGATTTTGTCATCTTCTGTAAACTGAAAATAACGATTTAGTAAAAGAAAAAAAACTGGAGGTAGCGATGCAAAGGTTAGCCTCAGAAAGCATATTGACCAGGCCGGGTTAAGACCAAAATCATTTATGATTCTTATTTTCCAAACTTTCATGCCTAAAGTCTGGCCTGATTTATTCCAGAACCAACTGTAAAAAATAAAAATTAAAAGGAGTAGATAAATAGAATAAAAAACCCCACCGACTGCTTCTCCCTGATTAAATGGTAACAATATGGCGGTACCAATAAATAGAATGGAGATAATTAAAAAGCTGTCATAAATCATCGCAATGATTTGTTTTAACAGGCTTGCGGGTGGGCATTTAAGTAATAATTTGTTATTCATGCAGAAAAAAACTAAAAAAAACAATCCATATAATAAAAAAGTTTGTCATAATCAACAATATATCATTGAAAAAATGAAATCTCTTTTTATAATCAAGTTACGTAAACCACCAATCGGGTACAAAAATGGCTATTAAAAAATCTACTGTTAAATCTAAGAAAAGCGTTGTTACAAAAAAAACAGCAATGAAAAAAGCACCTGTAAAAAAAACGGGCCGTGGTAAACCTAAAGTAGCCGTTAAAAAAGCACCTGTGAAAAAAACGGTGGCCAAAAAAGCAGTTGCTAAAAAAACACCTGTGAAAAAGGCTGTCGCTAAAAAAACGCCAATGAAAAAAGCAGTTACTAAAAAGACAGTTACTAAAAAGGCAGCAGTTAAAAAGAGTATAGCGCGTGTTGCAAATCCAGCGGTAGAAAAAATTAAAACTTTAAGAGCTGAGCTGGCTGAAGTTAAAGCTGAATTGAAAGCGTCCAGGAAACGTGAAGCCGGATTATCTAAAATTACTGACAGCATGAGTTCTGCTATTGAGAAATCGGTTTCACAAATGATGAAAACTCAAATGGCTAGCCTGGAAGCATCTCTTAAAGCGAAGCCTCGTAAAAAGAAAGCAAAAGTGGTTAAAGCAGTCGTTAGTAATGCAGTAGACAGTAACGCTGAGGTAAAGTAAGGAATAGTTGATTCATCTGATCATGGTTGATCAAATTTAAAAACAAATTTCTAAGTGCTTTATTTTGCACCTGTGCTTACGCTGGAACGACTGCATGGACGCAGGGGGTAGAGCAATGCAGTAGCAATTGCTGAGGCCATGGACAGATAATTGCTCCTGCATTATCTGCATATACGCTGTCCATGGCGAAAATGGCAACGAGCAGTATTCCCAGGGAAGGCGCGTAAGCACTATAAAGCAGTAAGAATTATCTGTATATGATGGATGATCTGATACGTGATATCCTAACCTCCTGCTTCCATGCAGTCGTACCGGTGGCATCCTGCCTGGTAAATTTCCAGTACTTTCTCTATCCCCGGCGGTCAAAGTAAAAATACTGGGCTTATTGAAATGTTGCTTCTGTATTGCTCCTGACTTTGATAACTGCGTTGCTCTACTCCTGTTATATATGCAGTCGTATCTACGTTTAGTGGTTTACCAGTGCTATAGTCCTATACGCAATCAATGTTTATTTCTTGAAATGAATAAAATAGATCAGTCCTTTAATCAGATAAATCAGTTCATTGATACAATTTGGTCTGAAAAAGGACTTTCCAAATTGACGTTAGATGCTTATCAGCAGGATTTAAAATTATTTGCACTGTGGTTAGCAAAAAAAGATCAAATGCTAAAAGATGCTACCCCCGCATTAATTCTTGAGTACCTCGCTTTTAAGGTCGATCAAAAAAGCGCTTCACGTTCAAATGCCAGGCTTCTCTCTACCTTAAAACAATTTTATCGATTTCAACTAAGAAGTGGACAACGAGCTGATAATCCTACAGCGTTAATCGAAGCACCAAAACTGAACAGGCATCTACCGGATAGTTTGAGTGAATCGGACTGTGAAAAGCTGTTAAATTCACCTGATAGTCAAACTGAATATGGATTACGTGATCGATGTATGCTGGAACTAATGTACTCTTCCGGACTCAGGGTATCTGAGCTGGTTTCGCTCGAATTAAGTCAAGTGAATCATAATCTGGGATTGATTCGGCTTACCGGTAAAGGTAATAAAGAACGTGTCATACCGGTTGGGGAAGAAGCTTTATACTGGGTAAAAAAATATATAAAAGAATCTCGCCCTGTTCTATATAAAGAGCAGAGACCAACAGATGCTTTATTTCTTTCCAGCCGGGCAACGGCCATCACCCGTCAGGCATTCTGGCAGCATATTAAAAAATATTTAACCATTGCCGGTTTAAAAGACAGTTATTCACCGCATTCACTCAGGCATGCTTTCGCGACACATTTACTAAACCATGGTGCGGATTTGCGCACAGTACAAATGTTATTAGGGCATAGTGATTTATCTACCACCCAGATTTATACACATGTAGCTCAGGCGCGTTTACAGGCAATGCATGAGAAGCATCACCCCAGAGGATAATTTTTCACCACGGAGTACACGAAGAGCACGAAGATAAATTATTTTATGACGATAAGGTTTTCAGAGTGATAGCTATACTTCAGGTATCAGTTATCAGATAACCTTTTACCTGTCTTTCTTCGTGTACTTCGTGCCCTCTGTGGTGTAACTTGTTTTTTAATGCAGCAAAGTAAACATTTTTCGACGATAGGTTTGTACTAGCGGGTTATCGTTACCCAGCATGTCAAATAATTCTATCAGGCCCTTACGTCCGGCATCATCTTTAAAGCCACGGTCTTTCTGCATAATTTTCAACAGCAAGGAGATTGCGCCTTCATAGTTTTCAGCAGCTGTCATGTAGCTGCTCATTTTGAACATAGCATCAAGATCATCCGGGTTGTCTATGATGCGTTGTTCAATTTCTTTCGGGTCACCAAAATCTTTTAATTGATGAGCCAGTTTTATATGACGTAATATTTTTTTAACTTCGGGTTGATCTCTGTCTTCAGCACTTAATGTGTCGAGTAGTGCAGTCGCGCTGTCAAAGTCACTCTGGTTGGCAACCAGCTTTGCAATATTAATTTTCAGTTTTGAGTTCTGCGGATCATTTGCCAGGGCGGTGTTGAGCATTTCCAGAGCTTGCTGTACATTGCCTTCTTCATAAGCCTGTATCGCATCATTTAAAATATGATCGGATTCAGTTTGTATGTAAGGATCGAGAAATTTTCGTACTTCAGGTTCTGGCAAAGCTCCCATGAACTCATTCACTATCTGCCCGTTTACAAATAGTTTTACAGTCGGCAGGCTTTTGACCCCGGCCTGGGCGGCAAGTGGTCCCTGCTCATCGCTATTTACCTTGGCCAGCATAAACGCACCCTTGTATTCTTCAGCAAGTTTATGCAGAACCGGAATTAAAGCCTGACAGGGCTGGCACCATTCAGCCCAGAAATCTACCAGCACAGGTTGCTTGAATGAGCTTTGAATAACCATCGATTCAAAGTTTTCAATAGTTACATTATGAATATAGGGAGAGTCGCTCATCTGGCTGAATTCCGATAATAAAAGATTGCATATATATAAGGATTTAAGTTACAAAATCAAGCATGCAAGATATACTTTTGGATTGAACCTGGATAACGCAGTTGGGCGCGAAAAAGATGCGTAACAACAGAGCTCGCCCGCTTTTAAAATTGATAACATGGTAACGAATCATTGAATAGCCAATACGATGCAGCATCAATAGAAGTCCTTACTGGTCTGGACCCGGTTAAAAAGAGACCGGGTATGTACACTGATACAACCCGGCCCAATCACCTTGCCCAGGAAGTGATAGATAACAGTGTGGATGAGGCAATTGCAGGACATGCGTCACAGATAGGTGTCATATTGCATCAGGATAATTCAGTGTCAGTGATTGATGATGGTCGTGGCATGCCGGTCGATATTCACCCGCAGCAGGGTATACCCGGTGTAGAAGTTATATTGACCAAGTTACACGCTGGTGGGAAATTTTCTAATAAAAATTATGAATTTTCCGGTGGACTGCATGGGGTTGGTGTTTCGGTAGTCAATGCGCTTTCCAAAAGACTGGATGTGCGAGTACGACGCGATGGAAAAGAGTATTCCATTAGTTTTGCGGATGGTGATAAAACCAGTGAACTGACTGAAATAGGGACAGTTGGAAAAAAAAATACAGGCACGTCTATCCACTTCTGGCCGAATACCAGCTATTTTGATAGCCCCAATTTCTCTGTTCACCGACTTAAACACGTACTGCGTGCGAAAGCAGTTTTATGCCCCGGGTTACGCGTTAAATTTTACATGGAAAAAACTAAAGAAAGTGATGAATGGTATTATGAAGATGGACTGTCTGATTACCTTAAAGAATCACTGGAAGGGTATGAATTGTTGCCGGCGGAACCCTTTATGGGGTCGATGCAGGGCGAAAAAGAAGCGGTTGACTGGGCTGTTAACTGGTTGCCTGAGGGCGGCGAAGCTATCACGGAAAGTTATGTGAATTTGATTCCGACCGCACAGGGTGGTACTCATGTGAATGGTTTACGCACCGGGCTAACCGATGCGATTCGTGAATTTTGTGAATTCCGTAGCCTGTTACCTCGCGGCGTCAAATTAGCTCCTGATGACGTGTGGGATAAAGTCAGTTATGTTTTATCCATAAAAATGCAGGACCCGCAGTTTTCCGGTCAAACTAAAGAACGCCTGTCGTCGCGCGAATCTGCCGCGTTTGTTTCCGGTGTTGCCAAAGATGCTTTTAGTCTGTGGTTAAACCAGCATGCTGATGTTGGTGATTTACTGGCCCAGATGGCGATAGACAGTGCGCAAAAACGTCTTAAGTCAGGTAAGAAAGTAATCAGGAAAAAAGTAACTTCCGGTCCGGCACTGCCGGGTAAACTGGCAGATTGCGCCAGTCAGGATGTAAGACGAACTGAACTTTTCCTGGTGGAAGGAGACTCGGCCGGTGGCTCTGCCAAGCAGGCACGTAGTCGTGAGTTTCAGGCCATCATGCCATTGAGAGGAAAAATTTTGAATACCTGGGAAGTTGCTTCCGATCAGGTGCTCGCTTCACAGGAGGTACATGATATTTCGGTGGCTATCGGTGTTGATCCGGGTTCATCCGATTTATCCAACTTACGTTACGGGAAAATTTGCATACTGGCCGATGCGGATTCTGATGGTGCACATATTGCAACTTTATTGTGTGCTTTATTTTTACGCCATTTTCAGCCGCTGGTTGAAAATGGAAATATTTACGTCGCCAAACCACCGTTGTACCGAATTGATGTCGCCAAGGAAAAATACTATGCACTGGATGCGGCCGAACGCGATGGAATCCTTGATCGCATAACGGCTGAAAAAAGAAAAGGCAAAGTGACCGTGACCCGCTTTAAAGGTTTGGGTGAAATGAATCCATTACAGTTACGTGAAAGTTCAATTGATCCTGATACCCGGCGGTTAGCCCAGCTGACTATCGAGGCGGGAGACAACACGTTTGAAATAATGAATATGCTCTTGTCAAAAAAACAGGCATCCGATCGAAAATCCTGGTTACAGGACAAGGGTGATCTCGCTGAAATTTAACGATTAGATAATCGTCTTTTATAGATATGTATTTATTGGGTTAACAGTGCCGAAATTCGTTTAAGAAAACTTCTGGTTATAAAACTAAAAAATATTGTAATGTTAATTTTATCCCGGTAAATTCTAAATGAATATTTTGAACAGGACTGTAATTACACAGATAACGTCAATATTTTTTGACTCGATTACACGGAATACATAGAACTTTATATGCTAATTGTTTCAGGCAAATAGTTAACTTTATCGCCAGTGTGAATAAAAGCTTCAATGACTCCCTGGCTATGAATTTCCTGACCCATTAAACGTGTCTGCACTTGTACCACTTTGAGTTGCGTTTCATCCAGTACTTTCACAAACAACGGGTATTGACTGGCATACAGTAACGGCCTATGCCATGCCTGTGTTTCAATTGCGCTTCGAGTCGCATTATCATAATTATCCAGCTGAAGTAACCAGCTCGCAGGCCAGTTTTATTTATGAATTCATAAACTCAGCCAGCCGCCGCTGATAATTCGGATTTGAAGAAATATCATTATGCGCCGATCCATCGATCATTTGTGCTTCTGTCGGAGGTAATACCTGTAACAGTTTTTTGGTGTGTTTCATCGGCACCACCAGATCATGCGCCGCATATAAAACCAGAATCTGACTACTGATTGAGGGCGCATAGTTTAGCGAATTGAAAGTGTCTTTGATTAACCATTTTACCGGGAAGACAGGGTAGTGTGATTGTGCAACATTACTGATACTGTCATAAGGTGTAATCAATGCCAGTTTAGCAACATCCCGCTTAGCAGCAAGATAACAGGCGACTCCTGAACCCAGGCTCCGGCCGATAACACTGATTGAGGTATGCTGCGTTTTTAACTGGTCATAAATTGACAGCGCATCGTCGAATAATGCTTTTTCTGTTGGCGAACCAGAGCTACCGCCATAACCCCGATAGTTTACGATATATACGGTGAAGTCACTGAACATCCTCCTGTAGTCAGCAATATTTTCCTCTACTGCTTCCGAGTTTCCACCAAAATAGATGATGGCCGGTTTTCCCTGATTCAGCTTCCAGATTTTTAGTCTATGTTTTGAAACTTTTAGCCACAGGCTTTCTGCATCGACATTAGAGTTTTCCGCTGTTGGGTAGTACAGAATGCTGCGTTGCTTAACATACAGCAACAGGCAGGCCAGGGCATATAAAGAAAGCAGAATTGATATAATTTTTAACATATAGGTAGTTTATCACTTCGTGGATTAAAACTATTCGTAAAAAAATGATCAGCAGGTAGAATACGGCCAGATTAAATTATCCTGATTAAAAACAGCTATGCCTGAAAACCTGGAATTAAATTACGAAGGGGTGGAACGAGAACCCCTACGAGAATTTACCGAAAAAGCTTACCTGGATTATTCCATGTACGTCATTCTCGATCGTGCATTACCGCATATCGGCGACGGTTTGAAACCGGTGCAACGTCGAATTATCTATGCCATGTCAGAGCTCGGGTTATCGGCCAGTTCCAAACATAAAAAATCGGCGCGAACTGTCGGTGATGTACTGGGTAAATTTCACCCTCATGGTGACTCTGCCTGTTACGAAGCGATGGTTTTGATGGCACAGAATTTTTCTTATCGCTATCCGTTGATTGATGGTCAGGGTAATTTTGGTTCACCGGATGATCCAAAATCATTTGCCGCGATGCGTTACACTGAATCCCGACTGTCAGCGATCGCCAAAGTGTTGCTACAGGAACTTGGGCAGGGCACGGTTGACTGGGTACCGAATTTCGATGGCACGATGCAGGAACCTTCCTTACTGCCTGCTCGTCTGCCTCATATTTTACTCAATGGTACTACCGGAATTGCGGTTGGTATGGCAACCGATTTACCGCCACATAATTTGCGTGAAGTGGCAGCCGCCTGTATCCGTTTACTGGATAATTCACGAACTACTCTGGATGAATTACTGGAGCATATAAAGGGACCGGATTACCCTACTGAGGCTGAAATAATCACTCCGTCTGAAGATCTTAGGTCGATGTATGAAACCGGGCATGGCAGCATCCGCATGCGTGCTATTTATGAGAAAGAAGAAGGCGATATTATCATTACCGCATTACCGCACCAGGTATCAGGGGCTAAAATTCTGGAGCAGATCGCGCACCAGATGCAGGCCAAAAAATTACCGATGGTGGATGATCTTCGAGATGAATCCGATCATGAAAACCCGACTCGCCTGGTTATTGTGCCGCGTTCAAACCGTATCGATATTCACGGATTAATGAACCACCTGTTTGCTTCAACCGACCTCGAAAAAACCTATCGTGTAAACATGAACATGATCGGTACGAACGGGCGGCCCCAGGTTAAAAATCTGAAGCATATCCTGCAGGAATGGGTCGCATTTCGTATGGCTACCGTACGACGTCGACTGGAATGGCGACTGGACAAGGTTGATAAGCGCTTGCACATTCTGGAAGGTCTATTAATAGCCTTCCTCAACCTGGATGAAGTTATTCGTATCGTTCGTTACGAAGATGAACCGAAAATGGTATTGATGAAAACCTTCAATATCAGCGATATTCAGGCTGAGGCTATTCTGGAAACCAAGTTGCGAAACCTGGCCAAGCTTGAAGAAATGAAAATTCGTGCTGAACAGGACGAATTGATGTTAGAAAAAGCAGGTCTGGAAAAAATCCTGGGTTCTGAACGACGCATGAAAACCCTGATCAAAAATGAAATAATAGAAGATGCCGAAACTTATGGTGACGACAGACGGTCACCGATAGTGAGTCGTAAAGCCGCCAAAGCCATGGATGAATCTGATCTGGTTCCATCTGAAGCACTGACTGTAGTGATTTCCAGCAAAGGCTGGGTGAGAGCCGCCAAAGGACATGATGTTGATGGGGCTGCTCTGAATTATAAGTCTGGCGACAGCTTCCTGGCTGCTGCACAGGGTAAGAGTAATCAGCTGGTGGTCTTTATCGACTCCAGTGGTCGCAGTTATTCGGCGCAGGCACATTCTCTGCCTTCAGCCAGAGGGCAGGGAGAGCCTCTGACAGGGCGTTTTAAAACTGCAGTTGGAGTTGAATTTTCGTCTACCTTGATGGGGCGGGATGATGAACTGTTTTTGTTGTCAACCACTTTCGGTTATGGTTTTATCTGTAAATTTTCAGATATGCTTACAAAGAGTAAGAATGGTAAAGCGTTAATTTCTATTCCCGCCGGTGCGGAATTATTACCACCTGTAGCTATCACCGATGTTGAAAATCAACAGATAGTTGCGATAACCAGTGAAGGTTATATTGGTGTAATTGCACTGAAGGAAATACCTCAGTTAAGCAAGGGAAAAGGGAATAAAATTATTAACGTACCACCGCAAAAACTGAAAGCGAAAGAAGAGCTGGTTGGAGCAATTCATTGTGTAACCGAACAGGACAAAATAACCGTACACGTAGGTAAAAAATTCAAAACCATGAATTATCGTGAATTGCAGGACTATGTCATAGAGCGCGGTAAAAGAGGCAGTAAGTTACCTCGAGGCTGGCAGAATGTGGACTGGGTTGAGCTGATTGAAAAGTAAAATTGTTATGTTGCCAAATATTCTTTTTCAGGTTGAAAGTCTTGAAGGTGCAGATATTCATCGATCTGCTTAAGCCTGACCGGCTGATTTTGGTTAGGTTAAGAATAGTCTCTTTACAGCCAGGGCTACTATTCAGGCCGAACTATCCGTTAGGCAATTCAGTGGCCTGAATAATTTTACTTTTATTGGCCTTAGTTCGACAGTTAAAATTATGCTCTTAAATGCAAGGCTTTAGCTACTCACTATCCTCGGTCAAGAAATGTAGGTCATCTGATTAAATTTTTTTGGGTGCGCTGTGCGCAGCATTGAATTTCAGTACCAATATCAAGTGGATTAAGTTATTGAAAGTTTACACGACATATCCGCTAGAAGTGAATTTCCTGACGAATATAATACATTACTAATGGGGGATATTTTTTAGCTCTGGTCGCTCATGTATGGAGAATTAAATGAATAAACCATTGCTTGTTTCACTGGTTGTCGTGCTGCTATTGACGATATGGATGGTCAGTGGACAAATTTCTGCAACCCGTTCGACCCCGGAAGTAGAGGCAGTCACTCAGGCGGAAAAAAAAGCCACTGCGGTGATGCGAGTTCGAGTGAAAAACCTGCCATCACAGACTGTTATACGTGAAGTAGTTATTCAGGGGCAGATCGAGCCCTCGCAAAGCGTTTTTGTCGCCGCAGAAACTATCGGTGTAGTGTCAAAGATTGTCGTTAAAAAAGGTCAGCGGGTTAAGGCTGGCGATTTATTAATTGAATTAAACATGGATGACCGTAACGCCCGTTTACGTGAAGCAAGTGCTTTATTAAAACTGCGACAGACAGAACATGAAGCCGTAGTTAAGTTACACAGGGAGGGGTTACAGACAAACACCGAACTGGCTGTTGCTGAATCACAACTGGAAGCGGCAAAAGCGGTCTTACAACTGGTAGAACTGGATATCCAGCATACTCGTTTACGGGCACCTTTTGCCGGGGTGATCAATGATCAGTTAGTCGAGCCAGGTGATTTTCTGGATAGAGGCAAACCGGCCGTGTTGCTGGTCAATGATAGTCAGTTGCTGGCCGTCGGTAATGTACCGCAGCAGAGCATACAGTCTGTGAAAGCGGGTCAAACGGCCAGGATAAAACTGTTAACCGGCCAACAGCTGCAGGGTCAGATCAGTTTTGTATCAGCAACCGCAGAAACCTCTACCCGCAGCTTTCGCATCGAAGTTGAAATCGATAATAAAGCACACCAGGTAATGGCCGGATTGAGCGGAGAAATTCATATACCGGTAGAACAGGTTGCCGCTCACTTTCTATCTCCAGCGATGCTGACCCTGAATGATGAGGGTGAGCTGGGAGTTAAAGCGGTAGACTCGACCAACCATGTACTTTTTCATGCAGTCGCCATTATTAAAACAACGCCAAAAGGTGCCTGGGTCAGTGGACTACCAGAGCAGGTAAGGGTAATCACTCTGGGTCAGGGTTTTGTGCGTGCTGGAGATACGGTTGATGCAGTCACTGAAACAGTCGATGACGATATAGATAATAAACAGTCTTTGTTTACTTTACCCGTTAAACCAGACCCTGCCGGTTATGCATCGTTACAAACAGGGTAATTCGTATGTTAAAAATAATTGATGCGGCATTCGACCGGGGACGTACAGCAATTTTACTGCTCTGCTTTATTCTAATCAGCGGAGCCTTATCCTACCTTTCAATCCCCAAAGAATCTGAACCGGATGTGGCTATTCCTATCATTTATATATACATGGGACACGAAGGTATATCTCCTGAAGATGCCGAACGATTACTGGTGCGTCCGATGGAAAAGGAATTGCAGTCGATAGAAGGGATAAAGCAGGTATCCGGTACAGCTGGTTAGGGGTTCGGTTCAGTCTTACTGGAGTTTGACGCGGGTTTTGACAGCAAAAAAGCCTTACAGGATGTGCGTGCAAAAGTTGACGTGGCAAAATTACCAGCGAGTACCGATGAACCTACCGTAAATGAAATTAATGTAGCTCTGTTCCCGGTGCTTACAGTGAATTTATCCGGACCGATTCCCGAGCGCGGCCTGCTGAAAATTGCGCGTCAACTGAAAGATGAAATTGAAGCTTTACCCGGTGTGCTGGAAGTTGATATCGGAGGTGATCGTGAAGAAGTCATGGAAATTCTGGTCGACCCTACAGTGATGGAAACTTACTCGATCAATTACGATGAATTATTCGCATTAATCAGCCGTAACAATTTACTGGTGGCCGCCGGTGCACTGGATACCGGTGCGGGCCGAATGGTATTAAAAGTGCCCGGTGTCATCGAAAATATCGACGATGTACTGCATCTCCCCGTCAAGGTTGCAGATAACAGGGTAGTCACCTTTGGTGATGTTGCGACGGTACGACGAACTTTTAAGGACCCCCAGGGATTTGCCCGAATCGATGGAGAACCTGGCATTGCACTGGAAATTAAAAAACGCATTGGTGCCAACATCATTGAAACTATCGAGCAAATTCGACACATCGTCTCCAGGCAGAAACAACTGTGGCCGGAAAGTGTCAATGTCGGTTTTATGCAGGATAAATCGGAAGATATCCGTGATATTCTGGGCGACCTGCAAAATAACGTATTAACGGCCGTCATCCTGGTGATGATAGTGGTGATTGCGGCGCTCGGTATGCGTTCAGCTTTACTGGTCGGGCTGGCTATTCCAGGTTCATTCCTGGCCGGTATTCTGGTTTTAAACATGGCCGATTACACTCTCAATATTATTACCCTGTTCAGTTTAATCCTGGTCGTGGGTATGCTGGTGGATGGAGCCATTGTAGTGATAGAACTGGCAGACCGAAAAATGGGTGAAGGGCTGGAACGCAAGGAAGCCTATGCTTTTGCCGCCAAAAGGATGTCATGGCCGGTTATTGCATCGACGGCAACGACGCTGGCGGTATTCACGCCACTTGTGTTCTGGCCCGGGGTGATCGGTGAATTTATGAAATACCTGCCCATCACCGTGATGATTTGCCTCAGCGCTTCTTTATTTATGGCGTTAATTTTCATCCCGGTGATTGGTGGCATGGTGGGTAAACGCAACGCGGATAAAAAGGTTGAAGCCTCCTTGCTGGCCGCCGAAAGTGGTGACCTGGGCAGTATTGGCGGAATGACCGGCAGTTATCTTCGACTATTAAATGTATTATTAAAACGCCCATTGTTAACCCTGTTTGTTGCTCTGCTAATGCTAGTGGGAAGTTATGCCAGTTACGCCACATTTGGACTGGGTGTCGAGTTTTTCCCGGAAGTAGAGCCCAAATTTTCAATGATACAGATTCACGCCCGCGGTGATTTATCGGTGTATGAAAAAGATCGGCTGGTGCGCCAGGTCGAACAACGTATTCTGGATATGGACGAGATACGTGTTAAATATGCTCGAACTTTCAATCAGGGTGGCGGCAACAATCGGGCAGAAGATGTAATTGGGGTGATACAAATGGAATTTGTGGACTGGAAACAGCGGCGCAAGGCAAATATTATTCTGGATGATATTCGTCAGCGAACCGCCGATATCACTGGTATTATCCTCGAATTACGTAAGGAGGAAAATTGCCCGGGTCAGGGTAAACCGATCAATATACAGGTCTCTGCAGGTCGACTTGAACTACTCAACCCCAGCACCCAGATCATCCGTGATGTCATCGATAAACTGGACGGATTCAGTGATGTGGAAGATAATCGTGCTTTACCCGGCATTGAATGGCGACTGGAAGTAAATCGCGAACTGGCCGCGCGGTATGGAGCAGATGTTTCATTATTGGGCAATGCCGTTCAAATGATTACTAATGGCATCAATATCGCCAGTTATCGTCCGGATGATACTGACGAAGAGCTGGATATCCGTGTACGTTTTCCGCTTGCAGAACGCAGCCTGGACCAGCTCGACCAATTACGAATACCTACCCTGAATGGCATGGTATCAATCAGTAATTTTGTGAAACTGGTACCGGCACAGAAAACTGGAACCCTGGAACGGGTCGATGCACACCGTGTTATTACAATCCAGTCAGATGTTGAAGAGGGGCTGCTGGTTGATGACCAGTTAACCCGTTTACGTGCGGCATTAGCGCAAACTAATTTCGATGCTTCGGTGGATATTACATTTAAAGGCGAAGACGAAGAGCAGCGTGACACAATGGCTTTTCTAAGCAAAGCTTTTGCCACAGCCATTTTTTTAATGGCGGTTATTCTGGTTACCCAGTTCAATAGTATTTATCAAATGTTACTGGTACTCAGCGCTATTATTTTTTCAACCGCTGGCATTTTACTGGGGCTACTGATTAGCGCGCAACCATTTGGTATTGTCATGGTGGGTATTGGCATCATCGCGCTGGCCGGTATCGTGGTGAATAACAACATCGTTTTGATCGATACCTACAATGTGTTGCGTAAAGCAGGAATGGATAGTATGCAGGCGGCGATGCGGACCGGTGCTCAACGTCTGCGCCCGGTGATATTGACTGCAGTGACCACCGTATTGGGCTTGATGCCAATGGTGTTATCTCTGAATATAGATATCATCAATCGTTCAATCACCTATGGCGCACCATCCAGCCAATGGTGGACCCAGCTGTCAACCGCGATTGCCGGTGGATTAACATTTGCCACCGTACTGACCCTGATATTAACTCCCTGCCTGCTGGTTCTGGGGGATCGTTTATTTAAAACTTGAATCCGTAGCTTCAGGTAAAAATTCTGAATTTACGCAATAATTTGCCACTATGTTTTTATGGCAAATGGTTTTCACACTCCCTGTCAAAGAAGCGGACAAGCAGATAAGCTAGCTGTAAAATCAGTAATTGACCATAGAGGTCATTCCTGCAGGTTGGAGTCTTCGTCGGGTCAGTTGCGTTAGCGGACTAGTTAGTGATTCTATTGCTATAGAACTAATAACATGCAACAGGCTTGTCCAAATATCTAGCCTAATAACCAGTTCGTCCCTATAATCCCAAAACAAAAAATGAGGTTGATATGAAAGTATTAGGAATAGACGTCGGTGGTTCAGGGATAAAAGGTGCGGTTGTCGAGACTGCAACAGGTGAATTACTGACAGAGCGTCACCGTATCCCAACTCCTCAGCCAGCAACTCCCAAAGCTGTGGCCAATACCATTAAAGAACTGGTTGATCATTTCGGATGGAAAGGCCTGATAGGCTGCGGCTTCCCAGCTGCGATAACTCATGGTTTTGCGCGCACAGCGTCGAATGTTGATAAATCGTTTATTAACACAAATATTGCTAAGCTTTTTTCCAAAACCTGTGGGCAGGATGTTTACTGTGTCAATGATGCAGATGCTGCCGGCGAAGCTGAGGTTACCCTGGGCGAGGGTAAAGGGGTTGAGGGAACTGTGATTATGGTAACGATCGGGACTGGATTAGGTACTGCAATATTTGTCAACGGTGAGCTACTTCCAAATACCGAACTGGGTCATATCTATCTGGATAATGGCATAGAAGCAGAAATTTATGCCTCTGATGCTACTCGGGAAAGAGAGGGATTGAAGCGTAAAAAGTGGGCAGCCCGTTTTAATCTGTATTTGAATACGCTGGAAAACTTATTCTGGCCAGATTTGTTTATTCTGGGCGGTGGAAGCAGTAAGAAGCTGTCGAAGTTTTCGGATTTACTCACAGTTAAAACACCTGTAGTGGCTGCGTCGATGCTGAATGAGGCGGGGATTGTTGGAGCCGCCATCTATGCTCAAACAGAGCGAAAAAGACTGCAGGATATGGCCAGAAAAAATTCGGCAGCGAAGTAGGTAAGGGCTATAACCTGAAGCTTTTTCAATCCTGCTGGCCAGGATTGATATTCAATATATGTTCGGCAGGCACTGAGGGAGAAGTATCAGTCTCACTGTTAAGCTATTTCATTGCTACATAATCTGTCCATAGTTATGTCACTAGCTGCATTCAGACACGAAGTACTGAGAACATCGTGACCGGCGCAACGTACTGTAGGACAACGCCCAACTCAACATAAATATAAAATTATCTTCAGCTATAGGCGTACGCTTCGCCGGATAGTTTATTTTTTTGTAAGTTGTGCTCACAGCAAAGTATACAATGAACAGCCTAACCCTGATTGGAGCCATCATGACAAAAAACCAGATTGAGCAATTAAAACAAAAACTGTTGGCTCAAAGGCTGGAAATTCATGACCTTCAAACCACTCTTATTGAGAGCAGCAAGACTGTAGATTTAGATCAATCGAAGGTTGGAAGGTTATCACGCATGGATGCCATGCAAGGGCAACAAATAGCTATGGAAGCATCTAGAAGGCGTAAACTACAGCTAATCAATATTGAGAGTGCTTTAAATCGTATAGAAAATAGTGAATACGGTTATTGCCTGGAATGTGGAGAAGACATTTATATTCGTCGGCTTGAGTTTGATCCGGCAAATAGCCTATGCATTGTTTGTGCTGAAATAAAGGAAAATTAAGTTTTCAGCTTAAGGATAGCGCCTGGCGCACATATAGTGCTGGCACATACGGTAGGCTGAAATATGTTTCAGGTTATTGACCGGTTGATTTTCCGCTTAACTGCCGGGACATACAAATGTGCTCACATACCATGCAGTCGGTTGAGTTGTAGTCCTGAAGGTAAAGTTGACTTTATGCTTTTGTAAAATAGTGTTCCCCAGTTCGCCTAATGCTTCAGCTACTTCGATTTCATTTGTATTTCTACGTATCTCATATCCTGACGCTCTATAACCACTTTGTGCATTTTTAGAAGCTGGTAGCTCGCGAACACGAATCCTTCCTTTTGCCTGTTCAGCGAGAAGCTGTTCAGCAATTAGCTGGGCCTGTTCCTTTGCCTGTGAACCCGAAGACGAGCACCAGAAAATATCAAAATCCCATTGATCCCAGGCGAATGAAGGCTGACTATCCGTTTTCTTCTGTGGCAGTTCTGCAACCTGTTCCTTGAATAGAGTTTCTTCGGAAAGAATTTTATTTATTTTTTTCTGCACAGGAGGTTCAGCTTCTTCTTCAAGAACACTTAGCAATGATGTTCTGAGTGGTTCCTCCACCATCACCACGATGAAGGCTTTAGCTGCTTCCTGTTTTTTTTCGTCTTTTTGTTCTAAAGACTCTGAAACAATATCATATATTTTCAAGTTGAATTTTTGATTACTTTCTCTCTCTTCCCGCTGTTCTTTCGACTCTCTTATGACCAGGTCCAGGTCATTCAATTTTTTATTTATAGCGAGGTCACGCGCTTTATTTTCTCTGTCAGCTACTGCCATCTGTTGTTTTAGTTCCAGATCTCTCCTGCTTATTTCATAGTCGTTATTCTTAACCTGCGTATCCACGTATACGACAAGCAACCCAGTAGTAATAGTGACAACTGGCACAAGAATATAATTTATAAATGATTTTATTTTTTCCATAATTTTCTTCCTCTTGAGATAAATTCAGGTGGATATCAATATAATTAAATTGACGAATCTCTTCATATTGTGGTGGTAGGGGGAGAAACGTCCGGCTCCCCGATTTTTTGATTATATATAAAATGACATATAATGGTTCTCTTCAACTTAAATGACTTTATTCATGTAGACACGAACATCATCCCGATCAATTTCGGTCCATCCTAAGTGAAGATATAGAGCTACATTTTCAGTTAGCAGGACATGTGTTGCCAGACGCAATTCTGTAAAATTTTTTTCGGTTGCTTTTTTTTCCGCGAATTTCATAAGTCCACTGCCTATACCGTGGCCCTGAAATTCAGGATGAACAGCAATGTTTGCTATTGATGTATATTCTTTTTCAAACAGTAAAGTAAGACCACCGACTATATTTCCATTATATTCAGCAATCCAGGTTGGAAAATCTCTGATTTCAATGGCATAGTCCACATCCATCGGGGAAGACGTTTGCCACTCATTCGATCATTGTAGGTAGCATAAGCAGCCTGCATACAGTTTTGCAAGCCTACTGAATCATCAGGTTCTGCTTTTCTGATCTGCCAATCTATTTTAGACATTAATTGCAACCCTCATCGGAGTTTTTAGCCAGAACACGGCCAAGCTGAACAAAGTGGCAACCTGTCTTCTAAATAAATCATTCTACAAATGAAATTATCAGGACCCGGGTTGATCTGACTCGTCGTGCCGGCCTTTTAAAAACTCATCAGCACCTCTGGCAATAAAGCGTAACTGGGTGACAGCTTTTTCGGTAAGCAGTTTAAGCTCCGCTGGCTTACAGTCCAGCGCATCTGCACCGGCATTAAACACCAGTATCACCATCGCTTCCGCCTGGATTTTTGCATCAGCAGTCGGGTAGTTCTGTGTCTGTTGAATATAATCTGCCAGTTCTACAATAAAAAACTGTAACTCGCGTGATACTGCCTTTCGAAAAGCCAGTGAAGTACCGGAACGTTCTCGTAGTAATAAATAAAAAACATGCGGGCTGTTATGGATGAATTCCATGAAGGTTTCTACCGAGATTTGAATGATACTGCCGCTATCTCTTATGCGTTGCCGGGCTTTTCTCATCAACTGCCTGAGCGCGACACCACCTTCATCCACCAGGGTTAAACCAAGCTCTTCCATATCTTCAAAATGACGGTAAAAAGAATTGGGGGCAATACCTGCTTCGCGGGTCACTTCACGCAAGCTCAGGCTTGTGTAATTTCGTTCCTGACTGAGCAGGCGAAACGCTGCATCTATAATCAATCGACGTGTTTTTTCTTTTTGCTGGGCGCGATTAGTGGTCATTTATAGCCATCCATTTTAGTGAACCTTATCATAATTACAAAGTTAAACTAACAGCTGTATTGAATTTGTCATTATGAATTATAAATAATTCTACCCTTAAATATAATTTGAGCGTACACTTGTACTCCAAATAGTTTAAAATTACTTTTATGCAAAAACCTAAACTCATCTGGCTTAATGTAATTGTCTTCAGCCTGACCGCTCTTATTACCCTGCTGGGCGTTCCTGCCTATGCTTTTTTTCATGGTTTTGATGGCTGGCAGATTGCCGCCATGCTTTTAGGAATAGGGTTTTGCGAAATATCCATTACCGCCGGTTATCATCGATTATGGTCTCATAGAGCATATGAAGCCCACTGGCTTACCCGATTAGTTCTAGCTATTGGCGGTACTTATGCCACCCAAAACAGCATTTTGCACTGGGTGTCGGATCACCGCAGACATCATCAATATGTCGATGATAATAAAAAAGATCCTTACTCCGCAAAACTTGGATTCTGGTATTCACACATTGGATGGATGCTGCGTGATTATAATACCGACTTCGATCCCCACTACAATAACTGCCGGGACCTGCAGAAGGACCCCATCGTCATGTGGCAACATCGTCATTACCTGCCGCTGGTACTGGGTATTAATTTTGGTATTCCTATATTGTTAGGCTTATGGCATGGTGATTTGCTGGGAATGCTTCTACTCGCCGGAGTAGCACGTCTGGCAATCTCCCATCACCTGACTTTTTTTATCAATTCACTGGCTCATGTCTGGGGTAAACAACCCTATACCGATCTCAACAGCTCGAGGGATAATGGCGTTATTGCATTGCTTACCATGGGTGAGGGATATCATAACTATCACCACTGCTTTCAACGTGATTACCGTAATGGAATTCGCTGGTGGCAATTCGACCCTACCAAGTGGTTGATACGCGGTCTGGCCTGGTTGGGGCTTGCAAAAAATCTTTATCGAACTCCGATCGAACGCATCGAAACATTAAGAGCTCAAATGCTGCTTACCACGACTACGCGAAAGCTGGCGCATTCGCCACATGCAGAAACCTTAATCCTTCGTCTTCAGTATGAGTATGAAACACTGATAAGCCGAATTAACGAGTTCTCCAGGGCTAAAAAACAGTGGATAGATGCAAGCAGGGCCTCCGTTATGGAGGAATTGGAAGGGTATGATCTGGAAAACCTGAAAAAGAGAGTTGAGATACTCAAAGCCAATTTTTTGCATCAGAAAAAGCACTGGCAGGTGTTGAATGCTAGTATAGCCTGAACAATCTTCTGAGTTTATTCAATATTAACAATGTTTTCTAAGTCGGGATTTGAATAAATACAAACGTAAAAACAAAATACTATCTGCCTGTGTCAGCCAGAAACCCCGTAATGAGTAGCCTCTGTTGACAATGTTAAATAAACGCCGCAAACACCAGAAGCAAAACCAAAGCAGTATAATAGCGTTGGTTTTGACTTCTGAGGGTTTGCTTTGTTATTTGTTACAGCTTAAACAGCAACAACTTTATTTGCACATGGACCTTTCTGACCCTGACCCACTTC